>Ga0102940_1000563_pt1 | contig 25320 bp, 14 predicted proteins | sample SalPonR2_C_D1_MG_FD_78215 | JGI IMG/M metagenome (GOLD analysis project Ga0102940, IMG submission 78215) | Salt pond soil microbial communities from South San Francisco under conditions of wetland restoration - Salt Pond MetaG R2_C_D1_MG | ecosystem: Environmental > Aquatic > Marine > Intertidal... | reverse complement strand
TTGGGGCGATTTCTTCGTTGCAAAAAGCCTTGGATAGCTAGGCTATCCGCGATTTTTGCGCCTCGAACTAGCCCAAAAAAGCCAGCACCTTATTACAGACTCAATATGGGCAACCTACTTATAGAGAGTCAACTGTGGTATTAGATTTTAATGATGCTGGATCAATTGTTACCACTTCATATGCCGCACCCTACGAGAAAGTATTTGATCGGGACAATAATACAGTTGCTTTGAGAGCGGATCCCTGTCAGAATGCTTCGACCGTCGCTACTGTAGCTGGCATTGCTGGAGGGATCGGAGCAATCGGAGCATCTGGTGCTGCAGGTGCTATTTTTGCAGGTGCTTTATGCCCACCTTGTGCAGTCGTCGGATTAGGTATGTGTGTTAGGTGCAGTTGGAACCGTAGTTAACTGCCATTAAAGACTTAAAGTATTTCACTCATTAAAATTATATTTCAATGAGCCTTTCATTTTTCATGGTTAAAACACTACATCTGTTTTTATCAAGTATAGGGTTGATCGCTTATTACACTAGTAAATCGCAGCTTAGCAATGTATTGGCAGTTACTATGGTTTTAATAACTTTTTTTGCGTTGTTTGCCGTATATAAACACAGTAGGCAGCCACTAGCCGAATTTATGAGTTCCAGGACGTATGACTTTTGGTCCATTAGTTTGGCTATCGTTCTTGCCTTGATGACATTAATTCCTATTTACCTATAGAGGAGTACTCAATATACCAGCACTAATTTTAGGTATTTACATATCTAAAATTAGTGCCTTTTCTATTTACCCTATGTATCCTACCGCAGTAACTTCCCCACCTGCATCCGTCCATCGGCCAATCGCAACTGATAGAGGTAGGCACCTTTCGGTAAAACGGGGACTTCAATCGAATGGAAGCGCGACTGTATGTTGTTTTGCCTAAGCACTACCCTACCCAACATGTCCACGATACGCAACTGCTCGATGGCCTGCTGCCGACTCTCAAAGTATAAGGTCGACTGCAGCGGATTGGGATACACGCGCACTTCATCCTGCACTAATTCGGGACGTCGATTGGAAGAAACGATACTACCCGCCGGTGCACCGAAGCAAATCTCCAGTACCCAGTTCTCTAACTTGCCTTCGCCGCCGTCGTCGAAGATGGTCAGGTTCCAGCGACCATTGGCCCGCTGACCATCAAAGGTACTCAGAGGCGTAACCGGTTCGAAGATAAAACCGGCCTCATTCGGGCAGGGAACAAAAGTAGACCCGGCCTCGTCATCAACTGAGAAATCGAAACCCCCTCCTACCGGGCAATTATCCCGCTTATTGAGCAGATTGATGATGGGGCCTTCGGGACTGCGCAGGCGAAAATCCAGTGCATTGGGATTATCGTAAACACCTTGGATATCTTTTACATTGACATCCAAAATGCTCACTTCGTCGGATACCGTAATACTCGACTGTATAAAAGGAAGGGCATCAAAAGCCAGGGGCAGGTCATCCGGACGGTATTCGCGACAGTAGATCTGCTGGGTAGAAAAGGATCGTATCTGGCTAAAACCTGTGGTCCCACAGGTCACATTAAAGGCCTGTACCCGCCAGTAATAGCGGGTGGTATCCGCCAGGAAGGCAGTCGTTTGAAAAGCCGTATCCATCAGGGAAGGGCTCTGAATAATAACTTGCTGGAAATTACTATCCAGGGCTACCTCTACCTGATATTCGTCGGCCGAAGGCAGCGGTTGCCAGGTAAAAAGCGGTCGTATTGCCACGTCGATCTCGGCGGTAGCGGGGGCTAAGCTGAAGACTTCCAGCCCTGCGTCTTGTCCTTGCAGGTCTACCGCATAACGGAAAGTATCCGCCGCAGAGGCCGTGCGGGCAATTAAGTCCACCGGATATATTCCCGTGGGTAAATCCCCGCCGCCAATCAGGGTGATCACGCCACTACCCAGACTATCCGAGTCGAGCCGGAAAGAAAAATCGGAGGTTTGCACCGCTACTTCTGCCGCAATAGCCGCTCCGTTTGTAAAGGCATTATAGTAGAAAGGCAGACGAATGGTGTCGCTGCCGCAAAAAACGAGATCCCGGGGATCTTCTATAATTCGCACAAAGGATTCATTCGCTTCTACTTGTTCGATGGGTAGATTGGCATCATTAATATCAAAAAAAATATTATTCAGGGCTTTTAATTTCAGACGAGCAATGGATCCGGACAAATCAGAGATGCCGGTTCGGGTACTAAGCGTAGCTGTATCTGGTAAACGGTAGACCGCACGGCCGGTATTGGGGAAAGTGTCCAGGGCATAGCTAAAGTCCTGCCCCTCGTCTAAGGATAGATACAGCACCACCGAATCCGCTGCAATGGGAAAAGCATTCGTCCCGTTGACCGACCACTCAATGGCTTGTAGCTGCCCAGCCCACAGGCCAGGCGGATTATCTACCCGAAAGGGGCCCGCGTCTCCGTCGACGAAATACTGCACCCGCGACCAGGCGATGGCCGAGCCAGCCGTATCCGGATTTCGCACCGTCAGCTGGAAGTTGAGCTCCCGGCTTTGATTAGGTAATAACTCCACGCTCTGCGAACGATTATTAAGAATATCGGCCAGATTAGGAAACACCCGTAAAGGGATAGTGTCCGGCTCAAAGGACCGGAATAAGGGCTCGTTCCCCTGACCATAATTCCCTAAGGGTAATTGTGCGCCGCGGTCCACTTGCTCCCAGGAGTAATACAAAAGACGGCTATCTTCATCCCTAACCTCCGCGGATAATTCGAAGGGGGTCAGGATGGGAATATATTGCTTGTCCAGCGGCAGATTGATTATGGGGGCGCTATTCGGGATCGTATCTACTTCCGCACAGGCACCACCGGCCGTCAGCAAGAAGCTATTGATCTCGGCAATGCTGCCACCGTGGAAATAAGGACTGGAGGCCGACGTAACGTTATCGCTACCACAAATCCCCGCGTAAGCCATGATCGTCGTTCCCGCACCGGGCTCGAAAGCCGTAAAGGGGAACCAGCCGCCACCACAGGAGCCGTCAATCCCATTAAAGGTATGATTCGCCCCAAATTGGTGCCCCAGCTCGTGGGCGACAAAATCAATGTCAAAAGCATCGCCCTGGGGCCGGTTAAGGCCAGTAAAGCCCTGCGCCTTGACCGCATCGTCACAAACGCTGCCCAAATCGGCGTAGCCGCCACCGCCATCACCACTAAAGATATGTCCTACATCATAATTTTCCGAACCGATGACCTCATCAATAAAAAGCTGATTATCAATATCCTGCTGAAAATCACGGGTAAAGATAGGATCATCCGGATCCGTGACAATCAGGCTGTCATTGTCGGCGACCAGGACCAGGCGCACCCCCAGATCGCGCTCGTAAACCATATTCACCCGATTAACCGTAGCTACGATCCCGGCCATGGTCTGCGCCAGATCGCGACCGTAAAAATTGTAGTAGCTGTAAGAAGCCGAGACTGCCAGCCGATAGGTACGTAAGATTCCGGAGATCGCGTCCAGGTTTTTCCGGGGTAAGACCCGGGATGAGGTAGTCCGGTGCGCCAGCTCACAGCGGGGCCCTTCCTCTTCCCGACAGTCGGTTCGATAATAAGATTGATACAGCTGACTGGCCGGCCAGGTATACGTATCCAGGTACCAGTCGCCGGTACGATCCGCTACGGTAACTTGAAAAAACTGTGGCGCATAGGTAAAGTAAATGCGTACCTCCGGATCGTGTTTGGCGAAACCCCGATAAGTCTTCATTTTGGGATATTTCCGAGCTAGCCCCGCTTCCAGCATATCGTAAGCTTCTAATTGAAACCGAATGGTACGTCCCTGGGGGTCGGGTAAAGCTAGTTCAATTCCTTTACCCCTATTCTGTTCTAATAAGCTTTCCAGTTTTGCAGCATCTACCTCCAGGTAATAAGCCGCTGCCGTACGAATATTTTCCTCAGTACTACGCAGTAAAGCAGGTTTCTTGGCACCTATTCCAGACCAGAAGCGGGTAAGATGCTGAGCGTTTACCTGGCCTTCCGGCAAAACCAGCAACAGTAGGAGAAGACTAAGTAAGCGAAGGTGATAATGATTCATTTTGTGGAAAACTATTTTAACAAAAGTAAGCGATCGGGGGCAGCTGTTCGTTATTTTTGCAGGCTAAATTTTGCTAATTCCAAACAAAGTGTCCTGTCGAAGCAGGAGCTTCGATATAGCAAATACACAACAAATTTCATTGTCGAAGCAGGAGCTTTGACAAAACACTAATTTCTATGACTGCCATTAACCAAACCTACCTACGTCTAATTCAAGAAGCCACCGGACTGGCCCCTAAATCGATCCGCAACACCGTTCAGCTATTCGAAGAGGGTGCCACCATACCCTTTATCGCCCGCTATCGTAAGGAAATGACGGGCTCTCTCGATGAAGTAGAAATCAGCGATATCCAAAAACAGTACAAGAGACTCCAGGACATTGAAAAGCGCAAGGAGACTATCCTTTCTGCTATTGAAGAGCAGGGCAAACTCACGGACGATTTGCGTAAGCGCATCGAAAACACCTACGACAGTACCGAGCTGGAAGACATCTATCTGCCTTACAAACGCAAGCGCCGCACCCGCGCTACCAAGGCAAAAGAGAAAGGCCTGGAACCATTGGCCTTGCAAATCCTACAACAGGAAGCCCACCTGTCGCCGGAACAAGCCGCTGCTGACTTCATCAATGAGGAAGTACCCAATACGGAAGAAGCCTTACAGGGGGCACGGGATATCATTGCCGAAATTGTCAACGAAGATGAAGAAGCCCGGAATACCATCCGGAAAGCCTTCCGTAAGGAGGCCATGATCTATTCTAAAGTAGCCCGCGGTAAAGAGAAAGAAGGGGCCAAGTACAAAGATTACTTTGATTATTCCGAAGCTTTGCGCAAAGTACCCTCGCACCGGCTACTGGCCATGCGTCGGGGGGAAGAGGAAGGCGTACTACGCGTCATCATCAGTCCAGACGACGAGCAGGCGGTTTATCAACTAGAGCGCCTCTTTGTAGAAAACAATAGTCCGGCTGGTCAACAGGTAAAGCTGGCTGCAGAAGATGCCTACAAGCGCTTACTGGCTCCTTCGATAGAGACGGAATTTCGTAATCTATCCAAAGAAAAAGCCGATCAGGAAGCCATTGAGGTCTTCGCCGAAAATTTGCGACAACTGTTACTCAGTGCACCACTGGGGCAAAAACGAGTCATTGGCCTGGATCCCGGTTTTCGTACCGGTTGTAAGGTGGTCGTACTGAACGATAGCGGCGATCTGATAGAGAACACCGCCATTTACCCCCATCCACCCCAAAAAAGAGGAGCCGAGGCGGCTAAAACACTACAGCACCTGGCCCAAAAGCATCAGGTGGAAGCCATTGCTGTAGGTAATGGTACCGCCAGTCGGGAAACGATGGATCTTTGCCGGAGCATAGACTTCGGTCGGAATATTGAGATATTTTTGGTCAACGAAGCAGGGGCTTCCATCTACTCTGCTTCCGAGATCGCCCGCGAGGAATTCCCAGATCAGGACGTGACCGTGCGGGGTGCCGTATCCATTGGCCGCCGACTGATGGATCCGCTGGCTGAACTGGTGAAGATCGATCCTAAATCCATCGGCGTGGGACAATACCAGCACGATGTCAATCAGCCCATGCTAAAAGAATCCCTAAATCAGGTGGTAGAAAGCTGCGTGAATAGTGTCGGTATCAACATCAATACCGCCAGTAAGCATTTACTGACTTATATCTCTGGACTGGGACCTACTCTGGCCCAAAACATCGTACAGTACCGTTCCGAAAAAGGGGCATTTAAGAGTCGAAAACAATTACTCAAAGTAGCCCGCATGGGAGAAAAAGCTTTCGAGCAAGCCGCGGGTTTCCTGCGTATCCAGGAAGCTCAAAACCCGCTGGACAACACCGCCGTACACCCGGAGAGTTACCACATCGTGGAACGCATGGCTAAAGACTTGAACGCCAGTGTCGAAGAGCTCATTAAAAATCCTTTTTTGCGCAAGCAAATCGATCTTCAGAAGTACACTACGGATACGGTTGGACTACCCACCCTCAAGGACATCCTCAAAGAACTGGAAAAACCGGGACTAGACCCGCGTGGTAAAGCCCAGACTTTTGAGTTTGCAGACATCCGATCCATCGAAGATCTCTACGAGGGAATGGTCGTTCCTGGTATTGTCAATAACATCACCAACTTCGGAGCCTTCGTCGACATCGGTATCAAAGAAAGTGGTCTGGTGCATATCTCCCAGCTCGCCAACCGCTTCGTCAAGAACCCCAATGATGTCGTACAATTAAATCAGAAAGTACAAGTCAAGGTGATGAGTATTGATCTGGACCGCAAACGGATACAATTGAGTATGAAGGAGGTGTAGGTACACCTCCCTCCTACTCGCTTATTCCAATTCTATCACCAGATCATCCTGCTCGACCAGAGTGCGCTCCGGCAAATGAATTTTCTTGACCGTACCCGCAATGGGGGTCGTGATCGTACTCTCCATCTTCATGGCCTCGATTACAAATAGCGGATCATCTTCCTGGATCTCCTGCCCTTCGCGGACCAGGATTTTGGAAATATTCCCCTGCAAAGGAGAGCCGATTTCTTTATCGCCCGAAGCCTTGCGATTGACAACAACGGTCGATTCCGAACTATTATCACGGATCAGAATTGAGCGGGTCTGTCCATTCAATTCGAAGAAGACCAGGCGACGCCCGCTTTCATCCGCAGCGGTGCTATTCAGGTACTTAACAATGACGTTTTTACCCGGACCGAGTGGCACGATGATCTCTTCGTTGGGTTCCAGTCCATAGAAAAAGGCCTGGGTCGGCAGATTGATCGCCTCCCCGTACTCATCTACGTGTGTACGATAATCGCGGTACACCTTTGGGTATAACTTAAAGGATAGGAAGTCATTGATTCCTAAATCGCCAAATTCCTCTTCAAAAGCTTTGTATTCTTTATCGAAATCAATGGGCTCCAGGTGAGCGTTGGGGCGATCAGTATAGGACTTTTCTCCTTTTAGGATGATTTTCTGAATCTCCTCAGGGAAGCCACCTTTGATCTGGCCCAGATCCCCCCGCATTAGTGCCTTAACCGAGTCGGGGAAGTCTAGTTTATGCCCTTTCTCCAGGATAGCTTCCTGGCTTAGGTTATTGGAAGTCATAAACATGGCCATATCACCTACCACCTTCGAAGAGGGCGTTACTTTGATAATATTACCCAGTAAGTCATTGGCAATACTATAGTTCTTTTTGATCTGATCAAACTTATCTTCCAGACCTAAACCGCGTGCTTGCGGACGCAGGTTAGAGTACTGCCCACCGGGAATTTCCATATCGTATATCTCCGCGGTACCAGCTCTCAGTTCAGTTTCAAAAGCATAATAATAGCGGCGGGTCAATTCCCAGTAGCTGGAAAACTGATTCAGCGATTTCAGATCTATATCATTGGCCCGCTCCTGCCCCTGCATCATGGCTACAAAAGAATTGAAGTTAGGCTGAGAAGTCAGTCCCGACATGGCCGCGATGGCCACGTCGATTACATCCACGCCCGCCTCCATTGCCTTTAGGTAGGTAGTCGATTGTATGGAAGAGGTATCGTGGGTATGCAGGTGCACCGGGATATCGACTGTCTCTTTCAGCCGTCCGATCAGTTCGGTGGCAGCGTAGGGCTTCAGCAAGCCGGACATATCCTTCACGGCCAGGATGTGCGCGCCCTCGTCTTCCAATTCTTTGGCCAGGTCGAGGTAGTAATCCAGCGTGAATTTCGTTTTGCTGGGGTCGGAGATATCTCCCGAGTAGCTGATGCAGGCCTCGGCCAGGGAATTCGTCCGTTCATTAACGGCCCGAATACTGGTCTTCATGGCTTCCACCCAGTTAAGGGAATCAAAAATACGGAAGACATCGATGCCCGTTTCGGCCGCCTGCTCAACAAATTTGATGATCAAATTATCCGGATAGGCAGTGTAGCCGACGGCGTTAGAACCCCGCAGCAACATTTGCAGCAGTACATTCGGCATGGCTTTGCGCAAACGGGCCAGGCGTTTCCAGGGATCCTCCTTAAGGAAACGCAGAGCCACGTCGAAGGTCGCACCGCCCCAGACTTCCATGGAGAAGATATCGCCGCCGTGGTGGCGGGCGTAACTTTCGGCGACCTTCATCATATCGTAGGTACGCATCCGGGTAGCCAGTAAGGATTGATGAGCGTCGCGGAAGGTCGTATCGGTGTACTGGATGGCTTTTTCAGCCTTGAGCCAATCGGTAAATCCTTCGCGGCCCAATTCAGTCAGTCTGTCTTTGGTCCCTTTCGGAAAAGGCAGGGTGGGATCAAAATCCGGCACTTTAGGTTCCAGCAAGACCACCTCCTTATCCTGGTATTTGACATCCGGGTTTTTATTGATATTCACTTCGGCTAGATAGCGCAGCATCTTGGTACCCCGATCGCGCCAGTTGCGTTTTTTTAATAATTCCGGATGCTGACCGATAAACTTAACGGTCGCCTTTCCGGTACGGAAGGTTTCGTTATTCAGCAAGTGCAGTAAAAAGCCAATATTCGTCTTGAGTCCACGGATACGGAATTCCCGCAACGCCCGGTGTAGCCGCTGGGCAGCGCCTGGCATATCCTGTCCCCAGGCGGTCACCTTTACTAGTAAAGAATCAAAGAAAGGCGAAATCTTAGCGCCCGGAAAGGCACTACCCGCATCCAGTCGAATTCCCATCCCGCTGGCGGAACGATAAGCTATAATACGGCCGTAGTCAGGTTTGAAATCATTGGAAGGGTCTTCGGTCGTCACCCGGCACTGAATAGCACAGCCGAATAGCTGTACATCTTTCTGCTCACCGATCCGCAGGTGCTCATCCCGCAGGCTGTAGCCCTGTGCGATCAATATCTGGGAGCGGACCAGGTCGACCCCCGTCACTTCTTCCGTTACGGTATGCTCTACCTGGATGCGCGGATTCACCTCAATGAAATAAATACTTTCGTCTTCGTCTACCAGGAACTCTACTGTACCGGCGTTATTATAGCCAACGGCATTTCCCAGCTTTAAGGCGTATTCGTATAATTTATCCCGGGTTTTTTGCGAAAGCGTAACGCAGGGTGCGACTTCGACGACTTTTTGAAAGCGCCTTTGTACGGAGCAATCCCGCTCGAAGAGATGCACAATATTTCCGTGCCGATCGCCCAGTAATTGCACCTCGATGTGCTTGGGGTTCTCAATAAATTTCTCCAGAAAAATAGTACCATCCCCAAAGGCGGTAATGGCCTCGCTGCGCGCCTCTTCAAATTCCGCTTTCAGGATTTTATCATCCCGGACCACGCGCATACCGCGCCCTCCTCCACCCGAGGCGGCTTTAATAATGACCGGATAGCCAATGCGATTAGCTTCTTCCAGAGCTACTTTGGTATCCACCAGATCTTTTTGACTTCCCTCAATCAGTGGTACTTCCACGCTTCTGGCCAACTTCTTAGCCGACACCTTGTCGCCCAGTTGCTCCATCACTTCCGGATCGGGCCCGACAAAGATGATACCCTCTTCCCGGCAGCGGCGCGCAAAATCTACATTTTCGGAAAGGAAGCCGTAGCCCGGGTGGATCGCATCCACCTCATTCGCTTTGGCAATGCGCAGAATCTCTTCAATGTCGAGATAGGGCTTGAGCGGATCATTCTCCGCACCAATCTGATAAGCCTCATCGGCTTTGTAGCGGTGCAGGGAATAACGGTCTTCAAAGGTATAAATAGCTATGGTGCGCAGACGCAGTTCCGAGGCCGCCCGTAGTACGCGGATGGCGATCTCTCCACGATTGGCGACCATCAGTCTCTTCACCTGACGGATATTTGAGTTCATAGTATTGTTTTTTGTTTTTTTGAAAATATTGGCGGGCACCATTAAGGGTGGCAGGAAAATACTAAGCAGCGCCCATAAAAACAAAAATAGTGCCCCTAGTTTAGACTAGCTGAGTAAAAACTCGATATCTCCCTGGGAAAAGCCCCCCGAATTAACGTGATCGATAATGTCGTGAGCCAGTCGGGATTTGCGCTGTTGGAGGCGCAGGATTTTCTCTTCGATAGAATCCCGGGTAATGAATTTCACCGCGATAACATTCTTTTCTTGGCCAATCCGGTGGGCCCGGGCAATGGCCTGTTGTTCGGTAGTGGGGTTCCACCAGGGGTCAAGGATAAATACGTATTCGGCGGCGGTCAGATTCAGGCCGGTACCGCCCGATTTCATAGAGATCAGAAAAGAGCGTACGCGCTCGTCTTCTTCAAAGCGCTGAATTTGTTTGTGTCGTTCTTTGGCCAGTAGGTCACCCGTCAACCAGGAGAACTGTTGATCCTCTTTTTCAAATTGGGTCCGAAACAATTTCAAATACTGTACAAACGAGCTGAAGAATAAAGCTTTATGCCCCGAGCGTCGAATGACATCCCAGTGCTCCAGAATATCCGTAAATTTAGAACTATTCTTATCGTAGTCTTTGTAAACCAGCTTAGGATGGTTAACAATTTGGCGCAGCTTGGTCAGTGATTGCAATACCAGGATGCGATATTTTGGACTGGAGGTATCGAAATTCTCCAGCAGGTAATTACGGGCGGCGGATTTTTCGCGTTCGTACAATTTCTTTTGTTCACCCGACATTTCGGAATAAAAAATCTTGGTGGTCAATGGGGGCAGATCTTTGGCCACCTCCCGTTTGGTCCGACGCAGCAGGTAAGGCTGTACCATATTGCGCAGGCGCGTCTTCTTATCTTCGTCCTGATGCTTCTCGATGGGCGAGATGAACTCGCGCTTGAAAAAGCCGTAACTACCCAAGAGGTCGGGATTGATGAACTGCATTTGGGACCACAGGTCGGACAGAGAGTTCTCAATGGGGGTACCACTCAGGGAGACGCGGTGTCGGGCTTCGAAGTCACTCAACGCTTTAAAGACTTTACTTTCCCGGTTTTTGATTTGTTGACTTTCGTCTAAAACAATGTATTCAAATTCCATTTCACGCAGCAGATCGGCGTCGCGCAGCGCAGTCTGGTAAGTGGTCAGAATGACATCAAAGCGCTGTAGCAGCTGGATTTTTTTATGTCGCTTGGGTCCGGTATGCTTATACACCGACAAATGGGGCGCAAATTTCAAAAGCTCACTCTCCCAGTTAAAGACCAGGGAAGCCGGCAGGACCACCAGCGCGTGCAGTGGATTTAGAAAATCGTGGTCGTCGGGCTGGGCAAAGAGATTGAGTTGTGGCGGTCCTCCTTTCCCCTTGTTCACCTGCCCCTCTTCCGACAGTTGTTCTTTGGCGTGCAGTAAAACGGCGATGGTTTGCAGAGTTTTACCCAGGCCCATATCATCGGCCAGGCAGCCACCTAGCCCATTATTATACAATTGTACCAACCACTTGGCTCCTTCCAGCTGGTAGGGACGTAAATCCGCTTTTAGCTTTTGGGAGGGGGTGAAATCAAGTGCTTCGGGATCGATTTCTACGGCGGGTTGGTCGGCCAGTCCGACCTCATTTAATAAGGTGTACTGGCTTTTATTAATCCGCATATTTTCCTGATCCGAGCGGGCAAACTGAACCAGTGATTTGTATTTATTCATCCATTCTTCCGGAATCAGGAAATAGGTACCATTAGGTAGGGGGTACAAGCGATTTCCCTGGCTGATGTATTTGGCTAATAATTTAAAGGCAAAACTATACTCCCCGATGCTTACCACACCGTGGATATCAAACCAGTCGTTCACCTGCTCAGTCTCTAAATCCAGGGTGGGTGGGTGTAGGTCTAGTTGTTGATCTTCCAGATGGGTCTCGGCTACGGTAAAACCCGCTTTTTCCAGGGCAGCTTTGTGTTTAATCAGCCATTCTACCAGAAAATAATCGTCTTCGGTCCTTTCTTTGGGCCGAAAATAGCTTCCATCGCCCTGTTCGAGGCCAAAGTCCTTTAATTTTTCAATAAAGGCTTTTTCGACAGACGCCTCGCGCTTTACCTGCAGGATGCGTATTTCCTCCTCGAATTGTAAGGAGGTACGCTGCGATTTGGGGTCATTCCAGCGAAATTCGGCATTGGGATACTGCATGGTCACCGACAAGAGTAGTTTCTCCTCGAATAAGCCCGGTACAATCTCCAGGCGACAGGCTTGTAATTCTTCGAACTGGACCACATCGAAACCCTCGGCTTCAATATCCACCCGACTGGCAATTTTAACAATAAACTTTTGGAAGTAGGTCTTCACCTTGTCTTCGGGAATACGCACCTGATCGCGATTACGAAAAGGCTTCACCATATTACCATTAATATCCGGTACGTGATAAAGCGTATGATCCACGTTAAGCCAGGCCGGATGATTAGTGATTGGGGTGACTTCCTTATCCTTTATCTTCCAGGGGCCGGCACCATTGGCCAGCTTGAGTTGGTAAAGTACTTCCGATTCCGTTCGCTCGAAGGCCAGGCGGGCTTCCAGGTGGCTTTCGCCAATGCCCATTACGAAGTCTTTGACCAGCACTTTGCGTTCTACGTTCCAGGTAATGGGAAAGTGATGTTGGGCAACTTGCGTCAAAAGTTCGGCCAGTAGGCGGTGAACGTAGGCAAAAATGGTCTTCTTGATATTGGCATCCTCGAGTAAGACCAGCAGGCTACGCTGCTTGCGACGGGGCGGAGAGAATTTTTTTTCAAGGACCTTGGGTTCCAGTAAGTCAATGATCTCGAAGAGCCGCTTTCGCACCTCGGTGAGTTCCAGATTAAAGCTACCTACGGTTTGCGACATAGCGCGCTGTTTGATATGCGCCAGATAGCCCTCTTTATCGTAGGTAACAATGTAAGCAATGGGTAAAAAAAGACTGGGGTATACTTCCTCGAGGTTATATACCACTTCGTAACGTTCGGCCGCTTTTTCTACCATTGAGTACATAGGGATGTTCTGTCTTTTAATGAATCTTTTTTTCGTCAATAAGGAAGCCAGGGCATGCCCTGGCTTTACATTTTCAGGTCGTATAAGTCACTGATTTTTTGAGCCAGGGCCAGGGCGTGTCCTTTTTTAGATTCGTGCGACCAACCGGCGATGTGCGGGCTCAATACCACATTATCAGCCTGCTTCAGGTACTGGAAAGGTTCCGGCAGGCTGGCCAAATCCAGTTTGGTGAATGACATTTCTTCGTATTCCAGTACGTCCAGGGCGACACCCAGTACCTTACCTGTTTTTAACCCTTCCACCAGGTCGGCCGTATTAAGGACCGTACCGCGGGCCGTATTGACCAGGTAAATAGGTTTGGCGCAATTCCCTATAAAATCAGCATCTACGAAATGATGGTTAGCCGGTTCGTAGGGGATGTGTACGCTGACGATATCCGCCCTGGCCTGCAATTCGGACAGGCTAACCGCGCTGGCGTTGGCATCGCCGTAATCTTCCTTATACTTATCGTAGACGATCACCTCCGCTTCGAAGCCCTGCAGCCTTTTGGCGAAAGCCTTACCCATATTACCGTAGCCCAAAACACCCACGGTCTTTCCTTTGATCTCCGTACCGCGATTGGGTTCCCGCCGCCACTGGTTATTCTTCACTTCGCGGTCGGCCCGGGAGAGATAATTCATCAACATGAGCAGCATACCCAGGGCGTGCTCCCCTACCGTATCGCGACTACCTTCCGGAGAGGTAAAGACGGGAATGCCCCGCTGAGCGGCGTATTCCAGATCGATATGTTCTACGCCCACCCCGTAGCGAGCGACGAATTGTAATCTTCCACCGGCATCCAGCAGTTCCTGATCTACCTGCAGTCGGGACCGGACCATTAAGCCCTCACAGGATGGCAATAGGGCCAGTACTTCCTCGCGAGGCGTCTGATAATGTTCCAATATCTCGAAGCCCATTTCCCTTAATTTTTGTGGTAAAACGGGATGCGGCTCATCGGTCAAAATAATTTTTCTGGTCTCGGTCATACTACTTTCAAAAATGGACGAATTACAAATATGCAACGCAATTCGCAAACAAACAATTTACCAGTCCAGAGAATTAGGTGAGAAAACAAAGTTTACATTCTAGCGAAAAAGCGGCTTCAAAGGCAGGAGATCGAGTGGGTATTGATTATTTTGGGGACAAAATTAAAATTCGTTCCAAAACATATACGTATGCAAAACAACAAAACCTTTCTGTTCTTTCTACTGCTTCTACTTAATACGCCCTTTGGCTTTGCTCAGGATACTCCCATCCTGGATGGGCTAAGCTATCGCTCCGTTGGCCCCAGCCGGGGTGGACGGGTGACGGCGATTACGGGTTTCCCCAACCAGCCCTTTACTTTCCTGATGGGGAGTACTGGTGGTGGTGTCTGGAAAACGACCGACGCGGGTAATACCTGGTACAATTTATCAGACGGTCAGATCGAAGCCGGTGGCATTGGTGCCATCGAAGCCGCTCCTTCCCAGCCCAGCACCATCTACGTAGGTACGGGTTCCGCTTGTCCCCGGGGTAATATTTCACAGGGGATCGGTCTGTATAAATCAACGGACGGTGGCGAAAATTGGAAACATTCGGGGCTGCCGGAAGCCGGACAAATTGGAAAAATCATCGTCCACCCCAAAGACCCGGAGCACGTATACGTGGCTGCTCTGGGACATATTTTCGGGCCAAATCCAGAACGCGGCATTTACGAAAGTACCGACGGTGGCGAAAGCTGGGAAAAAATCCTTTTCGTTAGTGATTCTACCGGCGCCATTGACCTGGTCATAAATCCAGAGAACCCCCGCGAACTCTACGCGGCCTTTTGGCGAGCGGAGCGAAAGCCACATACGCTGATTGACGGAGGACGAGAAGGCGGTATCTGGAAAAGTACGGACGGCGGGGAAAACTGGGAGAAATTAGGTGGTGGGCTACCCACCGGTCTGCTGGGCAGAATCGGCCTGGCCATTTCCCCGGCTAATCCGGACCGTATCTGGGCCATTATCCAGGCAGCTAAGGAGGAAAAAGGGGGACTTTACCGCTCCGATAACGGTGGTAAAAGCTGGTCGCGTATCAATCGCGATCATCAATTACGCCAGCGCGGCTGGTACTACTCCCATCTAACGGCTCACCCTGGCGACGAAAACACCCTGTATTCCTGTAATGTAAGCTTTCATAAGTCGATCGACGGGGGAAAGAACTTCGATACGCGGATTCGCGTGCCCCACGGTGATAATCACGGATTATGGATCAATCCCAACAACCCGAACATTATGATCCAGTGCAACGATGGCGGGGCTACGGTTACCCTTAACGGTGGAAAAACCTGGACCGAACAACTAAACCAACCGACCTCAGAATTCTATCGCGTAAGTGTAGACTATCAGTTCCCTTATCGCCTCTACGCGGGACAACAGGACAATACTACGATTAGTGTGCCAAGTCGCTACGTGCCGGGGCTTACGCCAACCGAGCACTGGTACGGTGTCGGAGGAGGTGAAAGTGCCGACGTGGCCGTACATCCCGAAAATCCGGACATCGTCTGGGCGGGCACCTACAGTGGCGAAATTACCGTAATGAACCGGGCGACCGGACAGCGTCGGCAAGTGACGGCCTATCCGCATTACACGGAAGGCACCCGCCAGCAAGACCTAAAATACCGCTGGCAGTGGAATTTCCCCATCGCCATCTCCCAGCACGATCCACAGGTCATTTACCACACTAGTAATTACGTCCACAAGACCACCAACGACGGGCAGAACTGGGAACGTATCAGTCCAGACCTTACGAATAAGCTGGCGGAGCAAATGGACATCCCCGGCGGACCGATTCAGCACGATGCCACCGGTGTGGAAGTTTACTCTTCTATTTTTGCCTTCGAAGAAAGTCCGAGCGACCCCAGGACCCTCTGGGCAGGATCAGATGACGGCAAGCTCTCCATCACCCGCGACGGCGGAGAAAACTGGACGGATATCACGCCCGGTAATATGCCGGAACAAGGTACCGTAAACAAGATTGAGTTATCTACCCATCAAGAGGGAAGAGCACTGGTAGCCGTATATAATTATCGCTTTGATGATTTGCGTCCTTTTATTTTCCTTACGGAAAACTACGGTAAAAGTTGGAAACTACTGACCGATGGAAAAAATGGTATTCCAGCCGATCATTTCGTACGGGCCGTTGCGGAAGATCCGGTGCGGGAAGGGTTACTTTACGCGGGAACCGAATACGGTATGTACCTGTCTTTTGATGATGGTAATCAGTGGCAGCCTTTCCAACTAAATCTACCGCATACCCCCGTCACCGACATGGAAGTACACGAAAACGACCTGGTAATCAGTACTCAGGGCAGAGCCTTTTGGATCTTTGACGACCTGCACATCTTGCAGCAGCACGATGAGCAGCTGACCGAGGCCCTTCATCTCTTTGAGCCAGAACCGGCCTACCGTACCAATGTGGGAAACTACGGCGCAGAGTTTCATTTTCACCTGTCGGAAGCGCCAGATGACAATGCCGAAGTCAGCCTGATGATCAAGGATGCTTCCGGAAACACCGTTAGAAACTACCGATCGGGTGCCGATAATGGCCTGAACCAAATCCGCGTCAAATCAGGTATGAATACATTCAGTTGGGATATACGCCACGACGGCCCCGAATTGGTCGAAGACCTGGTGACGATGGTACTGCGTAATCCTTCGCCTGGCCCCAGGGCCGTACCGGGGCGCTACACCGCTGTTTTGACCATTGGTGAGGAGACTGCAACAACCAACATCGATTTAAAACCCGATCCCCGTTGGACGGACGTTAAGCAAGCCGATTACGAGGCCCAACTAGCAACGGCTAGTGAAATCAAAGACATGATTACAGAGTCCCACCGACGGATAAAGAACCTCCGCGCCATCCGGGAGCAACTAAAGACCATAAAAAAATACCAGGAGCAGGCTGATGAAAAATTGACCACCCTGATGGAAGAAGCTATGCCCGTTCTAAATGAAGTGGAAGGTATGATCATCCAGAACAAGGCCGAAGCCAGTCAGGATGCCATAAATTACCCAAGGGTATTCAGTAATCACATTGGACGCCTATACGGCGTAGTGATTAACGATCATCACCGGCCCACGGCCGGAGCCCTCGAGCGGCTGGAAGATTTAAAAGTCGAATATCAGGGAATCGTAAGCGCCTATGATCAGTTATTAGAGACCGAGATAGCGGCCATTCGGGACTACCTCGATCAGCATGAGGCAAAGCGGTTATTGCTGCCCGCCAGGATTGAGTAAGAGTATTTATAATAGAGGCGCCCGGCTGGCGCCTCTATTATGTATGTATTATCCTTTAATCGCCTGGATACCAGGCAGTTCTTTCCCTTCCAGAAATTCCAGCATGGCGCCACCACCGGTGGAGACAAAGCTGATCTTATCCGCCAAACCACTCTTATTGGCAGCCGATACGGAATCGCCCCCCCCCACCAGAGAAAAGGCACCGGAATCAGTAGCTTCCGCTACGGCTTTGGCAATCGCCAGGGTCCCATTGGCAAATTTCTCCATTTCGAAGACGCCCATGGGGCCGTTCCAGATGATCATTTTAGAATCTTTGATAACCTGGGCAAAGGCTTTTCTGGCTTTTTCGCCAACGTCTAATCCCATCCAGCCGTCGGGAATCTCCATGCTGGCGGTTATTTTAGTGTTGGCATCGGCGGCAAAATCATCCGCAATCACCGAATCTTCGGGCAGATGGATATTAACGCCCTTTTCTTTGGCCGTCTTGAGCAGTTGTGCTGCCGTTTCCAGACGATCTTCTTCTACCAGGGAATTACCGATCTCCCCCCCCTGGGCCTTCATAAAGGTGTAAGCCATCCCACCACCAATAATGATGTTATCTACGGAATCAACCATTTTCTCCAGTAGCAGAATTTTATCAGACACCTTGGCCCCGCCTACGATGGCCGTAAAAGGATGCTCCGGATGATTCAGTACGCGACTGGCATTTTCAATTTCTTTTTCCAGTAGCAAACCAAAAGTTTTTTTCTCCGGTGGGAAAAATTGCGCCACGGTAGTGGTGGAGGCGTGTGCCCGGTGCGCCGTACCAAAGGCATCGTTGATGTAGACATCGCCCAGGTCGGCCAGTTCTTTTGCGAAAGCCTCATCGCCTTTCTTTTCGCCCGGATGGAAGCGGGTGTTTTCCAGTAAGAGAATTTCGCCCGCTTTAAGGGCCTTTGCCATTTCTTGTGCTTTGGGGCCAACGGTCTCCTCACAGAATTTAACGCTTGCCCCGGTGAGATTGGCCAGGTGATCCACCAGATGACGCAGCGTAAAACGCTCCACATCAATCGAGCCGTCTTCTTTGGTTTTCTTCATGGGGCGCCCCAGGTGAGAACAAAGGATGGCCGCGCCACCATTATCCAGAATATGACGGATAGTGGGCAGGGCGCTGCGCATCCGTGTATCGTCTGTAATATTATAGGAGCCATCCAGGGGGACATTAAAATCTACCCGGACCAGGGCTTTTTTATCGTTGAAATCGATGTTCATATTTTTTGTATTTAGCGTAGGTTTAAAAAACAAGGAGATGACCAGCCCGGCTGGACCAATCATCTCCCTTTATTGACCTGAGCGATATAATTACTTCGTCAGAATCATGTGTGCTAGGTCCGCCAGGCGAGCGGAATAACCCGCTTCGTTATCGTACCAGCTCACGACCTTCACCATATCCTGATTTACATCTGTCATCTGAGAATCAAAGATAGACGAGTGTGGATTACGCACGATATCACTGGATACCAATGGATCGGTGGTGTACTCCAGAATACCTTTCATAGGGCCTTCTGCAGCTTCCTTAAATTTGGCATTGATTTCTTCTACCGTGGCGGTCTTATTAACGACCACGTTCAGTTCTACCAGGGAGCCAGTGATCACCGGTACTCGCAAGGCAATTGCGAATAGTTTGCCGGCAACGGTAGGATATACTTTACCTACTGCCGAAGCGGCTCCGGTACTGGTTGGTACAATATTGAATGCTGCGGCCCGCGCACGACGCAGGTCGCTGTGTGGTGCATCCTGAATGTTTTGATCTGCCGTGTAAGCGTGGGTAGTCGTCATGGAACCGTACTTGATCCCAAAATTCTCTTCCATGATTTTCACTACGGGTGCCAGACAGTTGGTGGTACAGGAGGCATTGGAGAATACATTGTGGCGACGATCCAGTTCCTCATCATTTACCCCTAGTACGATGGTCTGTACGCCTCCTCCCTTAGCGGGTGCAGAGATCAGTACATCTTTAGCACCGGCTTCCAGGTGCAGACCTGCTTTTTCTTTAGTGCGGAAGATACCCGTACATTCCAGTACCAGATCCACGCCGTGTTCTTTCCAGGGTAGAGCGGCTGGGTTACGCTCCGAGAGCGCCTTAATTTCTTTACCATTAACGATGAAGTTATCCTCATTCGCTTTTACAGTTCCTTCGAAAGGCCCCTGAGCGGAGTCGTATTTTAGCAGGTGGGCTAGTGTTTCGTTATCGGTGAGGTCGTTGATAGCAACTACCTCAACATCGTCCATCTTCAATAAATTACGGAAGGTAAGGCGGCCGATACGACCAAAACCGTTGATTGCAATTTTTTTTGCCATGAATTTTAATTTTTTTGTGATCTAAACTACCCGGAGTATCCATTTTGGCAGACAGAAAACCCTGAGTGAGTGGTTTTAGTAAAGTACAATTTTTTTACTTAGTGTGAATTTAACAATAATTCTGAAAAAGCCACGCTTTTGCAGGCTTTATTCTATATTATCAAATTGTTAATAAGTCAAGGTTTTCCCGTTTTTTGACGAGCAGATTACCCTTTATTAACAACAATCCGTCTCCATAATAAGTTAAAGTAAGCGATTTTTGTTTGGGAAATAGAAAAGAAATTGTCCCGGGTAAATTCTTTTTCGCTTCTTTTTGAAAATATTTTTCCCAAAGGCTTTGATTTTATATTCAAGGTCTTTATTTTTGCATCCGCTTAAGCGAGCAAGGGAACTTTTTTCTCTTTCGAAGTTTTGTACAGATGTGTACATTCTCTGCTTTTGCAAAACTGTTTGGCCCGTTCGTCTAGGGGTTAGGACGCAGGATTTTCATTCCTGAAACACGGGTTCGATTCCCGTACGGGCTGCCAAACTTTTTTCGTGCTTTTATCGCACGATTTCACTATCCGCCGCAGGCGGATCTCCAACATAGCCAAAATTATTTTGGCCCGTTCGTCTAGGGGTTAGGACGCAGGATTTTCATTCCTGAAACACGGGTTCGATTCCCGTACGGGCTGCATCTCGGCCATTCGCCTTTCGGCGGATGGCTTTTTTTATGAGGTTTATTGGCGCACCTGCGGTGGGGACTGCCATTTACTTCCTTCTTCCACCTCAGTGAGGACATCCAGGCGATAATAGCTTTTGATATTACGCATGAATATATCTTCCCGGTTATAGATTTCTACGGGTAAACCGGCAAAGACGGCTGTACAATCCTGATCCGCACAAATTCCATTTTTGATGATAACAATTTGATCGGAAGGCAACTTTGTATCCGCCCGAATAGCCGCTACAAAGGTCTGCGCCATAGTTTTATTTAATGCCGTTTCGGAGGTCTTTTGCCCGTAGAGGCCCATGCCTAACAACAGGGCAAGGAACAGCAGCGTATGGATTTTCATAAGTATCTTTTTATTGAAACAGATGAAGTTAGGCCCTTTTATGGTGGGTTCTAACTAAAGAATAATATAGCGAAGGGACATAGACAGGTAGCGGTGTCGCAGGGCTTTTAGCCCCTCCTCCTGGTCATTAGCATCAGGCTTGAAGAAGGCGCTTATTCCGTGATGATAGCGCAGGCGCAAAGCTACCTGCTCGTGCAGATAGTAACTAAAGCCCGCCATTCCAGTCCAGACAAAATTTTCAAAAGCCCGTTGTCGATCTACAATATCCAGGTAGGGAATTCCCGGTGTATTACCTCCGGAAACGGTAGTGGTCCGCACTACCCTGCTACTCAGTTGCCGGGCAAAAGAAAAGCCCAGCTCCGCATCCATCCGACCACTAGCCTTTGGTTGATTTAAGGGGAACAGCAAGGTAAGGGGTACCTCAATATAACTAAGCCGCATATCAATGTAATTCTGCTCGTATTGCTTGCGCTCGGTTATATTTGGGGCAGCGCCCAATTGCTGGAACAGCATTCCCAAACTCAGCTGCTTTCCACCCGCCAGCGTAGCTATGCCCTCCACTCCGGTTGACAGCCCCCATTTTCGCATACCATTATAGGGATCTCCCTGTACCTGAGCCAGATTTACCCCCAGGGGAAGCGCTACCTGAAAAGACCTCCCTGTGGATTGCCCTTCCACAAGGATTCCGGTGAATACGGAAATCCCAAATACAACGATTGCTTTCCACATCTTTTTCTTGCGCATTTGCTTATTTTTATCCCATACTTAACTTACGCTATCCACCTACCACTTATGTATCACGTCAAGCATCAGATTTTATTGCCTTCTGTTCTTTTCAGTATATTTTTCATTACACTGGAAGCACAAAATACTTCCCTCCGACTGCGTATAAAAGATTTTTAGCAAGAAAAAATTGCTCCTGCCCGATACTCTTATTACAAGAGCAGATTACGCCCATTGGGCCGAAGCCAGGGCCGCTAGCAACACGGAGTTTTTAAACAACTTCAATATAAAGCAGGGGGGATCGGTCACTTACGTAAAAAAAGATGGCCATATACTGGCGCAAAACCAAGCCGATTTGAACGGGGGAGGCGCTACGAGCATGTATATCGCAGGGCAGACTTCCAGTGGGATCGTTAATTTTCCATCAGATAATCGTACTTTTGACCATTATAGTCAACGAAAGGTGGCCAATGTCATTGTAGTATATTAGACCAAAACATTTATCCATTGTCAGCTTATTCTTTATTTGATCTCAATCAGTTTATCCGGCGCGTGATTGCCTTAAACCTCTCTGAACCCATTTGGGTACAGTGCGAGATTGGTCAGTGTAATGAATCGAGGGGCCACTATTGGCTGGAGCTGGTCCAACAGGGGGAAAACGAAGAAGAGATTGTTGCCCAGGCCGCGGCGGTCATCTGGGCCCGCCAGTACCGCAAACTCCGCAATGAACTGGGCCCGACTTTTCAGCAAGTACTCCAGGAAGGGATGGCGGTCAAACTACAGGTCCGCGTAGACTTCCACGAGCGATTCGGACTCAAATTGATGGTCGAGGATATTGACCCCGGCTATACGATGGGGAAACTGGCCCTGCAGCGTCAGGAAATCCTGGATCGGCTCCACAAGGAACAGCTACTCGAAGTAAACGCCAGACTTCTCCTGCCTACCGTGCTACAGGACATCGCCGTTATCTCATCTGCAAAGGCCGCGGGCTACCAGGATTTTGTAGAACAGTTGAAGGGGAATGCCTACGGTTACCAGTACAACCTTCAATTTTTCCCATCGGCCATGCAGGGGGCAGCGGTGGAGAAAGAACTTCTGCGACAACTCAAACAAATCGAAAGGCGAAAAAGCGAATTCGACGCCGTCGTCATCATCAGAGGTGGAGGCAGCAGATTGGATCTACAGGCTTTTGACAATTACGAACTAGGTAAAAAAATCGCCGAGCTCTCGCTTCCCGTTCTGATCGGAATTGGCCACGATATCGATGAAACCGTAATGGACCGGGTTGCCCACCAGAGTTTGAAAACGCCCACCGCGGTCGCCGATTTCCTGATCCATCACAACGAGAACTTCGAGGTCAAAATTCAGCAGCTCGCCCTGCAAATCCAACAAGGTAGCTTTCTGCAATTACGCGAACAAAACCTAAAAGTAGAAAGACTGGCCCAGAGCCTGCAAATGGCTGCCCAACGGACCGTACAAATGGAAAGAACCAGGGTAGAAACCCTGCACCAACAATTAAAAATACTGGTCCAAATACCCATTCAGGCGGCCCGCCAGTCACTGACTGAATTAAGGAGCCAAATACAGCTATTCGATCCGGAGGAAGCCCACAAGCGGGGCTTTATCTCCGTCACCAATGAGCAGGGACAGATCATTAGAAGTGTAAAATCTCTAAAAAAGGAAGATACCGTACAATTACACTTTTCAGATGGGACCCGCAAAGCAAAAATTGAAAATAATGAGTAAGAACAACAATTCCAGCTACGACGATGCCTTACAAGAATTACAGACCATCGTCCAACAACTACAGGATAACCAAATCCCCGTGGATGAACTCTCCGCCAAAATCAAAAGAGCGGCCCGGCTGATTGAATACTGCCAGGAGAAATTGCGCAGCACTGAAGAGAACATTCAGGAACTATTCACCCGTTCCTAGATCCGCTGAGTTATTTACGTCGCCCGCTTTGATCCCAATCATATCGAAAAGCAATGCTTCGGTTTGCTCCGCGGGTATATCCAGCTGAAAAGTACCCGAACCCAGTCCCTGGAAAGGATCCCTATTATCCAGGAATACCGCATCGGCGGGTAGGAAGGTCCAGGAATTCACCCGCTCAAAAGCAGGATCAATATTTAAAATCACCTTTTGCATCTGGATCAAATCCAGGGTGGTAATACTATTAGAGGCGTTCACATCGGCCGCCAGCATCTGATAGGGAGAGGGAAGCTGTTCGATATTCAGAATATGTTTACGCACCTGGATCAAGTCCAGCACCGAGACCCCGTTAATTGCAGAACCAGTTTTTGCCGGATTGACCTGGTAAGCATCGCCCGGAGGAATATTAGTAAAACGGTACATACCCTGCTCGTCCGTAAAGGTAGCCAGCGCTAATCCACCCGCACCCAGCAATTGCACCTGCACCTCCGGAATTGGATCACCGGCATCCGTCAGTACTATACCACTGAGCTCCACACCCGCGGTATTTTCATTAGCCTTCCCGTCAATAGCCATTGCCCCTGTGTCGTCGGGATCCAGCCAGTCCCGGAGCCGGGTAGTCGCCGTACCACCGCCTTCCCAGGACCGGGTAAAACGGCCGTACCAGGCCTGGGAGTCGTCACAATTATTATTTCCACCGTGCAATTGCCCAACGATCCGCTGGTCTTGATCCAGCAGCGCTGCTCCACTGGATCCAATACTAAAAGCACCATCGGTCCAACGCACTTCAAAGTGGTTACCAGCGGGTGTGATGACGTCATTACTCCATTCGATGGAACCATTAAAAATCTGAATGGGCTGGTCCGTAGTTGCTATCTTTTTGGTATCTCCGCGCGGATGATGAATCATAGTAGCATCGGCAGGCGCAGAATTAGCTCGGTTCCAACCTAAAAAATATGCATTGTAGTTGGCCGGAATAGCTTCGTCTAATTCCAGGAGCAGGAAGTCATTTTCCTGACGCCCTGCCCGCCGTGCACAGCCCAGCATAGACTGGTAGGTCGGTTCATCAATTGGATTACTACAATCCGCACTTTCGTAATTGAAGTCGAAGCGCCAAAAATCATAAAGGGGGGTAAAACCATCCTGACAGTGAAAGGCACTAAGCACGTAGGGTCGATCATCAGCCCGTACATTATTAATCAGGTTGCCCGTACAGAAACCCGTTCCTTCTTCTACTACCAAGAACATGCGGCAAACGGCTTGTTTAGCCGTCTGGAAATCTTGCCCCAAATCACAGTTGATATTGTTGTGGCAGGCATCGGAAGTACCAAAACCCAATTCCATTTGAGAGGCACTGCGCAGCGCCGACTCGAAATTATTCTTTTGGTAGGCATAATCTACCCGAAAGATATGTAGTCGCCCCTGATCTCGCTGTCCGGGTGGTTCGAAGTACTCCAGGACTGCCTGATCTCCCCGGGTAAAGCCCGTCCAAAACTTGCCAGTCTGGGGGTTCACCCGACTGGTATACGCCCCCAACACCTCTCCCCGGTCCGGGGTGTACATATGTAGGGTAGCGCCGGGTGGTAAATAAAACGCATCGTAGAAAACGGCCAGGCCCAGGGCATCGGGACTTTCCAGCGACAGCTGCCACAGGCGCCCCCCCTGGGGTAGTTCGTACCAGACCCCATCTTCCCAGCTGAGATCCACCTTCACCGGGTAGGCAAAACGATTATTTGGATTATTCTCATCGGCCCGCCGGACGGGGCCCAGATCGGGAGGAGCAATACCTTGTCGGCGACTTTTATCCAACTGTAAAGATTGCCCAAAACTTTTTGGCGAAAGCCTTTCCGTCTGCTGCGCCTGAATATTTCCCAACCAGGGAAAGGAAAGTACAAAAAGGAGATAGTAAATTTTCTTCATCGGAATAAATCGTTTCGTGGGATTATATAACTTAAGTAGTTCACAATATTGAAGTTTAGATTTTGACCGAGCAGATTTTTTGCCTAATCAAGGCAAAAACTGCGTGTGGTTAACACCAGTAGCAGTTTTTAACGCAGAGTAGGTGAAAAAGA
>Ga0102940_1000558_pt1 | contig 25419 bp, 18 predicted proteins | sample SalPonR2_C_D1_MG_FD_78215 | JGI IMG/M metagenome (GOLD analysis project Ga0102940, IMG submission 78215) | Salt pond soil microbial communities from South San Francisco under conditions of wetland restoration - Salt Pond MetaG R2_C_D1_MG | ecosystem: Environmental > Aquatic > Marine > Intertidal... | reverse complement strand
TTTTGGGCTAGTTCGAGGCGCAAAAATCGCGGATAGCCTAGCTATCCAAGGCTTTTTGCAACGAAGAAATCGCCCCAAAAAGACGCAGATTATTGCTTGATTTAATTGGGCAACCTACTTATACATTAATCGACTAAGATCTCATCAATAAATATCCAGCTATTCCCCCCTGGGTTTGGATGCCAATCAGGATTACGCAGGGGGCTCTCAATTTCAATCTTTAAGTAGCGGGTGGTGGTGTTTTCGGGCAAATCGACCTTAAAGTAGGACATTTCTTCATCCGCTACTTCTTTATCCCGGACCGGCCACCACTCTTCTTTTAGGGGTTGGAAGCTTTGACCATCCACTGAGCTATAGATCTTTACCCCCGTCGGAAAAAATATCCAGCTGGCCGGTCGTGACAGGGTACTGATCACCAGGGAAGCAACCGGCCTGTCCTCACCCAGATCCAGCCTGGCGGCCATATGTTTGCCTTCGTAGCCCAACCATTTACCATCCGTAAAGGAGAAGCTGCCTTTCTGTAAATCGATCAGGGACCTGGCTCCGTTGGCGGTATATTTTCCGGAAGCAGGTATCAGTAAGTCGGCCTCTTCTATTTGGACACCCGCTTTTACAAAACGTTTTTCACTGACCGGGCTGGGCAGCCATCCCGCTTTGGTTTGCATCACTTTCAAATGGGCAGAAGCGCGTAGCAGCAGGGAATCGCCTAATAACAAAGAATTGGTGTCCGGTTTGGTTCCATCCAGCGTGTAATAAGCACGGATATCCTGAATATTAGTCTTTAGGCGTACTACAATGGAGTCGTGAAACAAAGTTGTGGCAGCTTCTAAAACGGGTGGATTTAAAGCTGAGCGACCGAAAATGCTATCGTCCGGTGCGTAGAGGATTTCTAATTCAGGGGCCTGGTTTCCTACTTTTATCGCCTGGGCCGGACTAACTTCCGACTGCCAGAGGTATAGCTTTTGCAGCGATTCCATTTCGGCTAATTGTTGAAGCCCAGCATCGGTTACAGCGGTATTATATAAATTCAGCGACTCCAAATGCTCTAATTTTTGGATGTTCCGCAGGCTTTTGTCCGTGATGGTCGTTCCCTGCAGTTCTAGTTTTCGTAAATTTGGACAGTTGTCCAGAAAATCGGCCTCCGCATCCGAAAAATCACTAAATCCGGCACTAAGTACCACCAAACGTTTTCGAACCGGACGCAGCTTCCGCAGTAAACTTTTACTGACATCTTTTCTCCGGGCTAAATCCACGGATAAGAAGGGACTACCTTCGGCCAGTGGCATCGCTCGAATACCCGCTTTTTCTAATGTAGCCAGTTCCCCGGCCGTTACGGGTTTCATATCCAGCTTTGACCAGTGATCCTGGGGTGCCTCGTAAGAGGCCAAAGCGAGTTCAAGTTCTGGACTAAGCGGCAGGTCTTTTACTTTACAGTCAAAACAGTACCCATTTTCGATCCACCACTGAAGGAGGAGAAGTTCTTCGGTGCTGAGTTGGGGTTTCCCCTCTGGAGGCATGTGTTCTTCAACATCCAGAGGCAAATGAATGCGCTCGAGCAGCAAACTTTTTGCCGGATCAAGTTCGTCAAATAAAGTCCCCGACTCTCCTCCGGCGAGTATCAGTTCCGGCTCATCCAGTCTTAATTCCCCCTTAGATTTACTCGCCTTGTGACAGCCTACACATTTTTGCGCAAGCACAGGCGCTACCACTATCTCGTACACCCCGGCCTCTTCTATATCGGCTACGGTCTTCTGCTCTACCGGATGGGAAAATAAATAATCCGCACCGTGGGTCATAGCACCTCCGTAGTGTCCCGCCAGAAGGAGTGTAATATTCGTAATCAATAATAATGGGAAATAACTTTTCTGTAATCGACGCCAGACCGTACGGTGGCTCCAATAGGTAAGCGCTGCACCAATGGCGACGCCAATACCCAACCAACGGTGACGATACAGCACCGTCTGATCGTAGCCCCCTTCGGCGGCTAATCCCCAACCACTTAAGGCCGAAAAAATTGCGGTGCCCGCCCCAAATAGCAGACAGAGCGCAATGGCGGACCGATACGGTTGCCGTCCGCTCCATTTTTGTATACCTTCCATCAGGAGGGCAAACAGTAATAACCCAATGGGTAGGTGTACCAACAGTGGATGTAAACGCGCCGGATTAAATTCGCTAAGCATAAGCTATTTGAGTTATTGATTTAGGCAGTCCTTGCCCTCCCCTTAATTAGGCGATAATATCTTTGACCAGGTGTCCTTCTACATCCGTCAAGCGGAAACGACGCCCCTGATACTTATACGTTAGGCGTTCGTGGTCGATACCCAGCAAGTGTAGCATGGTAGCCTGAAAATCATGCACGTGCACGGGGTTCTCCGTAATATTATAGCCGAAGTCATCCGTTTCGCCGTAGACCATACCGGGTTTTATACCACCTCCGGCCATCCACATGGTAAAGCAACGAGGATGGTGATCGCGACCGTAGTTCGTATCGGTAAGCGTACCCTGGGAATAATTCGTCCGCCCGAATTCGCCCCCCCAGATCACCAGGGTGTCGTCCAACATACCTCTTTGCTTAAGGTCCATAACCAGTGCCGCAGAGGCCTGGTCCACATCCTTTGCCTGACGGGCAATCGCTCCGGGCAGGTTATCGTGCTGATCCCAGCCCATATGGTATAATTGGATAAAACGAACGCCCTTTTCCGCCAGGCGACGTGCTAATAGACAATTGGCCGCATAGGTGCCCGGGGTAGTTGCATCGGGACCATACATCTGATAGATATAATCCGGTTCTTTTTCGACGTTCATCACATCCGGTACCGAAGTCTGCATGCGGTAAGCCATCTCGTACTGCGCAATGCGGCTGGTGATCTCCGGATCGTGGGTTTTTTCGTAGGTATGGCTATTGAGGGCCTCCAATTGGTCCAGCATACGGCGGCGTGCCGCCCGGTCAAGGCCAGCAGGATCGTTGAGATATAAAACGGGATCCTTGGCCGCCCGAAACTGTACCCCCTGATGCAAAGAGTGCAAAAAACCATTCCCCCAAAGACGCGAATACAAGGGTTGCCCGTTCGGTCTTCCGGTTCCTCTGGAAAGCAACACCGTAAAGGCGGGCAGGTTTTCGTTACTGCTACCCAGACCATAGCTTAACCAGGAGCCCATACTTGGGCGACCAGGCTGCTGCGAGCCAGTTTGAAAAAAGGTGATAGCCGGGTCGTGATTAATGGCCTCGGTATACATAGATTTGATGATGCATAATTCATCGGCAATCTTCGAAGTGTAAGGCAGCAGGTCACTCATCCAGGCACCACTTTGTCCGTGCTGTTGAAATTTAAATTGGGAGCCTACCAGCGGGAAGGCATCCTGGCCCGAAGTCATACCGGTCAGGCGTTGCCCATTGCGCACCGACTCCGGCAGATCCTGGCCCCGCATTTTATTTAGTAAGGGTTTATAATCGTACAGTTCCAGCTGGGAAGGACCACCACTCTGAAAAAGGTAAATAACTCTTTTGGCTTTCGCCGGATGGTGCAGGGCATCGAGCACCCCCTGTAAGCCACCCTGATCTTCTTGCATGATGCCCTGGGCATTGGGTCGAAAAAAGCGCAGGCCTAAAAGGGAAGCCAGAGCTGCCCCACCGATACCCATGGCTGACTTGGAAAGAAAAGTGCGTCGATTCAGTTGTAAGGATCTTTCTTCAAACGGATTCATAGTATTATTTTTTAACCGCGGGTGATGGTTTCGTCAAGATTGAAAATGGTGTTGGCCACCAGGGCCAGAGCCGCTACTTCGGGGGCGGGCAGGTCTTCAGGGACCTGAAAATTCCCCGTCTTTAGATAAGATTTGGCTGCCGCTTCATTAGCCTGGAAATGCTCCAGCTCACTTTTGTAATAATCGCTGAGTCGCTGTAAAGTGGTTTCATCGGGACTAAGGGAAGTAAGCAGCCGGAACATAGTCTCCAGACGGGCCTCATCGTCTTCGGCCAGCTTTCTACAGCGAATGGCCAGGGCTTTACTGGCTTCAATAATCTGCGGGTCATTTAGAAGCTGCAGGGCCTGCAAGGGCGTATTGGTTTCTGAACGCTGCACCGTGCATAAATCCCGGGAGGGCGCATCAAAGTTTAACATATTCGGTGGCGGTACGGTACGTTTCCAAAAAGTGTATAAGCTTTTGCGGTATTGGTCTTCGCCCTTACTCATGACATACCGGGCTGTGCTTCCTCCTCCCCCACCGGTGGTTTCTTCCCAAAGACCTTTAGGCTGGTAGGGTTTTACGCTGGGACCGCCTACCTCGTCATGCAACAGACCACTTACCGTCAGTGCCTGGTCCCGGATCATTTCAGCGCTCAGTCGTAGGCGTGGTGCCCGGGCCAGGTAGATATTTTCCGGATCAGATTGCAGCAGTTGAGGTGAAACGGCACTAGTTTGCTGGTAAGCAGCGGACTGTACCATATACTTCAGCATGTTCTTCATATTCCAGCCTTCCTCCCTAAATTTAATGGCCAGAAAATCCAGCAGCTCCGGATGGCTGGGCAGGGCACCCTGGTTACCAAAATCAAAGGGAGTAGCGACAATACCACGTCCAAATAGCTGTTGCCAAAGTCGGTTGACTGCCACACGCGCAGTCAGGGGGTGCTGCTCCTCAAATAACCAGCGGGCCAAGTCCAGGCGATCATTATCCGGACTGGGCTCCATGGGTAAAATCGTCTGCGGCGGAGCGGGCTGTACCTGCTCTCCGTATTGATCGTATTGACCGCGATTTAAAATATAGGTAGGTCGTGGGTCTTCCATTTCTCTCATGACCATTAATTCTAGTTCGGGTACGGAATCCCGGTTATTGATGAACGAGACGACCTCATCCATTTCTCGCTGGCTCAGCTTGATCATAGGCCGTGGAGCAAAATCGTGGTTTTGATTCACCTCCGCTACAAAGCCTCTTTCCGGAATATTATTGAATAGACCAAAAGTGGCGTAAAAGTCCTTCTGAGTGATCGGGTCGTACTTATGATCGTGACAGCGAGCGCATTCCATGGTTAGGCCAAGTAGGCCAATACCCAGCGTTTGCACTCGATCGGCTACGTATTCTACCCGATATTCTTCGTCAATCACCCCTCCTTCCGCGGTAATTTTATGATTGCGGTTAAAACCCGTTGCGATCTTTTGCTCCAAGCTTGGATTGGGTAATAAATCGCCCGCTAGTTGCCAGGTAATAAATTGATCGTAGGGCATATTTTTCTTAAAAGCGTGTATCACCCAATCGCGCCAGGGCCACATGGTACGTTCGAAATCGTCCTGGTAGCCGTGGGTATCGGCGTAGCGAGCTACGTCCATCCAGATCAAGGCCATTCGCTCGGCGTAATCATCGGAAGCCAGAAAGGCATCTACTACTTTCTCGTAAGCCCCCGGTGATTCGTCCGCCAAAAAGCGATCTATCTCTTCCAGGGAGGGTGGTACCCCCCGTAAGTCAAAGGATAATCGCCGAATCAGCTTTTCTTTATCGGCCCGGGACGATGGCTGCCAGTTACGCTGCTCCAATTCTGCCAGGATAAAATAATCAATCTCGTTTTTGGCAAAATCTTTATTCGTGATGTCCGGCAGCTCCGGCAGCTCCGGTGGAAGGAAAGCCCAATGTTTTTTCCAGACGGCCCCCTGGGCTACCCAGGCTTTTAATATACTTTTTTCTCTTTCCGTGAGGGAAAGATTAGATTCGGGTGGTGGCATCATTTCCTGTGGGTCTTCGGAATAAATGCGCTGGATCAGCGTACTGGCCTCAGTATCGCCCGCCACCAGAGCGTAGTGATCTTTTTCTTTGCCAAGGGCTGCGAAAGCCAGTTCTTCACTATGAAGTGCCAGGCCTGCCTCCCGGGTCTGAGGATCGGGACCGTGACACTTAAAACACCGATCGGATAGAATAGGCTTGACGTGAAAGTTGAAGTCGATGACATCAGGGATTCCTTCCCCTGAAGTCATCGTCAGGGATTCCGATTCTTCTTTTTGACAAGCCGTAAAGCCCAGTATCAGGCAGGTCGTTAAAAAGGGAAATAATATTCGTAAACGCCTCGAAGTTATAGTGATCATCGTTTCTGGTGACTGATTCAGGAGAAATTAACCTTTAATTGAAGTCAATATATTTAGCTCCTTAAGGTAAGGATTTTATAAGCTTATCCCAACTTATATCTGCGTTGAATAAGGCTTCAATGGGTTGTTAATCGACACTTTTTGACTAGTGAGCTTTTTTTACACGAAAGTGAAACAGGATTCCGTATTATCTTGCATAAAATAAAGAAGTTGTTTAAAATTTACATTTAGACCTAAAGTTTAGGATATGAAAAAGTTTAGCTTACTATTCGTCCTTTGTCTGGCCTTTGTCTGGAGCGCAGGGGCTCAAAATAATTCTGTTACCAAAGCGGACTACCGGGCGGCAAATAGATTTGCACCAGCCCAGGTGCGCAAAATGGTTCATTCTACCCAGGTAGATCCACACTGGCTCAAAGAGAGTAATCGTTTCTGGTACACTTATGAGACCAACGATGGTCAATCTTATTATATCGTCGATCCGGTACGCGGAAGTAAAGAATTACTATTCGACAATGCCAAGTTAGCAGCGGACTTGTCACTTCTCACCCGTGATCCTTTTGATGCGCAACACCTGCCCATCAAGAATATGAAGTTTATCAATAATGAAACGGCACTGCGTTTTTCTATCCAGAGTAAATACCAGGAAGAAGCCGAAGACGAGGATGAAGAAAGAGGGGAAACTCAGGAAGGAGACCAGGAAAAAGAAAAGAAGAAGAAAAAGCCCAAAATGAAGCCCACCGTCTGGTGGTTTGAGTATGACCTCAACACCCAAACACTCCGGCTGCTGGAAGATTACGAGGAACCCGAGGACAGACCTTCCTGGGCCAGTATGGCACCAGATAGTAGTTATGTGCTTTTCGCAAAAAACCACAATATCTACTGGATGGATAAGGAAAACTACCTGAAAGCCCTGGAAGACGAAAAGGATAGCACCATCGTAGAAAACCAGTGGACCGAAGATGGCGAGGAATTCTTTGGTTATGGCGCCAATAGTACTGGCCGCGGCGAAACTGAGGTTGATCGAATTAAAAATAAAGACGATCGCAAGCGCGTCTCTGTGCTTTGGTCTCCTAATTCGAAGCGCTTTGCCATGATCAAGAGTGACTACCGGGAGGTAAAGGAATTGTTCGTCATTAATTCCATTGCTGATCCACGTCCGACCCTGGAAAAGTACAAATACCACATGCCCGGCGAAAAAGAAGCGCCACAGTACGAACTACACGTTTTTGATTTTGAAGAAAAAGAACAAAAGATCATCGACGTTGACACCTTTAAAGATCAGACGCTCAGTCTGTTGAGAAAACCCAGACTCAAAAGTGAGCGCGACAATGATTACAATCCCCCGATGTGGCTGGCGGATAATAATAATGAGATTTACTTCACCCGCCAAAGCCGGGACCAGAAGCGCTTTGATGTCTGTAAAGCCAATTTTGCAAGCGGAGCTGTCACCGTACTGGTTGAAGAACGCCAGGAGCCTTACGTAGAAAACTACGGCGGTGAAGATATTCGCCTAGTCAATGGCGGAGAGGAACTCATCCAGTGGTCCGAGCGGGATGGTTGGGCGCACTTTTACCTCTACGACGGAGAAGGAAAACTGAAGAATCAGATCACCTCCGGTCCCTACCACTGCGAAGGGGTTGAACAGGTAGATGAAGCCAATCGCGTACTATATTTTTGGGCCAATGGGAAAGAAGAAGGACAGGATCCTTATTTTTACCACCTCTACCGCGTGAATTTTGACGGCTCGGGCCTAAAAAGATTAACCCCGGGTAACTATACCCACAGCCCAAATATGAACGATGAAGCAACCCACTTTGTCAGTACCTTTTCCAGGGTAAACACCGCTCCCCAATCAGTATTGATGGATAATCGCGGGAATAAAGTTATGGATCTGGAGGCTACCGATCTTTCCAAGCTAATGGAGACCGGTTACCAATTCCCCGAGCCGTATACGGTAAAGGCAGATGACGGGATTACCGATCTGTACGGCGTGATGTATAGACCTTTTAACTTCGATTCCGCCAAGAATTATCCGGTATTAGTCTACGTTTACCCGGGACCCCAGACCGAGGCGGTGAATAAAGCCTTTTCTGCCCGTATGGACAGACTGGACCGTATGGCTCAACTCGGTTTCGTTGTCCTAACGGTTGGTAATCGCGGCGGTCATCCGGCACGCTCGCGCTGGTACCACAGCTACGGCTACGGAGATTTGCGGGATTATGGACTGGCGGATAAAAAAACGGCCGTGGAGCAAATGGCCGATCGTTACGACTTTATAGATATCGACCGGGTAGGCATTCATGGTCACTCTGGTGGTGGTTTTATGTCTACCGCCGCTATGCTGGTCTATCCCGATTTTTTTAAGGTAGCTGTTTCTTCTTCGGGTAACCACGATAACTCGATCTATAATCGCTGGTGGTCGGAGAAGCACCATGGGGTAAAAGAGGTGACAGATGATGAAGGTAATATCAGTTTCAAATACGACATTGAGAAGAACCAGGATCTGGCGAAAAATCTGAAAGGAAAACTACTCATCACCACCGGTGATATCGATAATAATGTGCACCCTGGTCTGACCATCCGAATGGCCAATGCTTTAATCAAGGCCAATAAGCGCTTTGATTTCTTCTTGTTCCCCGGCCAGCGACACGGCTACGGTAATATGAACGAGTATTTCTTCTGGTTACGGGCCGATTATTTCGTCAAACACCTGATGGGCGATTACGAATCGAGTTCTTCTACGGATATTATTGAGATGAATCGCGATAAGGCGATGCGGAATTAAATTAAAGAGATGTTTAGGGTCGAAGCAGGAGCTTCGACCCCACTTATTTTATTTTATGTAAGTAATTTTCTCTTCAATCGGGTTACGCTTACTTACGATCTCAGGTGCCTGATGGTAGCCCATATAAAACAGCCCATAACAATACTCTCCTTCTGCCAATTCCAGAAAGTCCCGATCCTCAACGATGGCACTGGGAGAAGACCAGTAACTACCGATTTCGTAAGCGGTACACATCAGCCACATATTCTGCACGGCCATCGCCAGGGCCATTTGTTCTTCCCAGTGCGGCAGGCGTTCCAGGGGGTCGCGTTGCATACAGAGGGCAATCACGACATTGGCCTGTAATGGCTTCTTACGAACTTTCTTATATTTCATATCCGTCTGGACGCCGCCTTTTTTTAAATAGTCAGCCGCCATGAAATCGGCTATTTTTTGGCGGGCATCTCCCTGAAATATTTTAAAGCGCCAGGGCTCGGTCTTGCGATGGGTCGGGGCCCAGTTGGCTGCTTCGAGGATACTTTCCAGCACTTCCTTTTCAATGGGACGATCGACGTACATATTCGGATAAATGGAGCGACGCTGCTTGATTAGCGTCAGGACTTCTTTTGCTTGCATCATTTACATCAACATTTTGCGATACCACTTGGCCAGTTTATGGGGAGAGTATCCCCAACGAAAAGCCATAAAGGTGATCGCATTAACAATTTGTACTTTAAGGTAGCTATTTTTTTCATATTTGCGGGCAGAAACGGTAGCGCGACTTTTCACTAATTGCAGCGCGTACTTTTTCTTTTTAGCCCGCCATACAAAATCAAAATCTTCCATAATCGGTAATTGTTCATCAAAGCCCCCCAATTTCCAAAAACAGGATTTTCGTAAGAAAAGGGTCTGGTCTCCGCCCCCGTTGGCCATCCAGTCAAAGCCCGTAAACCAGGCATTAATCTTTAATAAGGGAGACTTTGAATCAAAATAGTAAGCAAAGCAACCCAGGCGGGATTTTTCATCCAGGGTCTGGACGATATCTTCCAGACAGCTGCTGGGTGGCCGCACGTCGGCGTGGACAAAATAAAGAATGGGAGCTTTAGCCTGGCGAGCCCCGTGATTCATCTGCGCAGCTCTTCCTCTTTTCGGAGACGACAATACCTTTGCACCCGCTTTTTCGGCTATCGCCACCGTATTATCCTGACTTCCGGCATCCACAACGAGGATTTCTGCGAGTAAATCCTGCCGAGGGAAGGCTAAAAAGCGCCTGATCTGCTGACCAATATTTTTTTCCTCGTTGAGCGTCGGTATAATTACACTTATTTGCATGCTCCTATTTTCATTTAAGACAGTAAGATAGCTTTATACCTAATTTCTTACGAAAAAAAAGTCCAAAATGGTTTGAGCAGAAGCCATCCATCGACGATTTAGACTAGTAGAATGTGAATAAAGGTTAATTTCCGTCATCTATCTCTAAATTAATGCTCTTTAGGTTTTTCCCACAACCTTCGCGGCTTCCTTCAGTTACCTTTGCATTGCAACAATAAAATAAAAAAACCAATGCGCACTTTACTGATTGTTCTATTTTTCTGCTCGACGGCCACCTGGGCTTTCGCTCAAAACACCCAAAAAATCACCGGGACCATTAACGACGGTAGTTCTGGTTCCAACCTGGAATTTGCCACGGTCAGTCTCCTAAATGCTAGCGACTCAAACCTGATCAGAGGGGGCGTAACGGATATGGACGGCCGCTTTGAACTCAGTGCAACTCCGGGCGAATACCTGCTAAAAGCCGAATTCATTGGTTACCAAAGTACACTAATTCCTGCCTTTACCGTAGCGGCAGGAGAAGACCTTGATTTAGGGATGATTTCCTTAGGTACGGAAGCCCAGGTAATTGATGCGCTGGAAGTCAGAGCAGAAAAAAGCACCATGCAAATGGCCCTGGATAAAAGAATCTTCAACGTGGGAAAAGACCTCGCTAGCACCAGTGGATCGGCCTCCGAAATCCTGGATAATATTCCCTCCGTACAAGTTGACATTGAAGGACAAGTAAGCCTGCGCGGTAGCTCCGGCGTCCGTATCCTGATCGATGGTAAACCTTCCAGCCTGATTGGTGTCCGGGGCGCATCCGGACTACAATCTATTCCGGCCAACCTAATCGAACGGGTAGAAATCATCACCAACCCCTCCTCTAAGTACGAAGCGGAAGGTATGTCTGGTATCATTAATATTATCCTGAAGAAAGATCGTAAAAAGGGCATCAATGGCTCCTTTGACCTTTCAGCTGGAACCCCCGAGAGTTTTGGCGGCTCCGTCAATTTAAACTTCCGCCGCAAACAACTAAATTTCTTTACCAACTACGGCTACCGCTACCGGCTGAGCCCTAGAATTGGCTCCAACTACCAGGAGTTTTATGGTGCTACTACCCGTATTGTAGATCAGGAAAGTAACCGAACGCGGGGTGGGCAGTCCCATAACCTTCGTCTGGGCGCTGACTTCTTCGCCAATGATAAGAATACCATTACGGGAGCTTTCTCCTACCGACTGAGTAATAACACGAACACTTCAGATATTACTTATCGCAATTTTATTGACGCTTTCAATCAGGATAATCTGACGGGGGTCTCCACTCGTAACGAAGAATCCGAAGAGTTTGAGCCCAATACGGAATTTTCCATTATTCATAAAAAGACCTACGAAAAGGAAGGTCAAGAATGGACTAATACGGTACAGTACCAATCCAGTCTGGAAGATCAATTTTCCCGTTTTGAAGAGTTGTATTACGATGAGGACCTGGAGCTGACCGGCCAGGATAATTTATTACAGCGGGCCTCCAACGAAGAGGCAGTCAAGAGCTGGCTGATACAGTCAGACTACGTATACCCCTTTGGCGAAGAAGGCAAATTAGAAGCTGGGTATCGAGGTTCTTTACGTTACATCGATAATGATTATCTGGTAGAAGAATTCTTCGATGACGAGTGGAATAGATTAGGCAATCTCAGTAATGACTTTAACTACGATGAGGAAATTCACGCCTTGTACGCCAACGTAGGTAATAAGATCAATAAGTTCGGCTATCAATTTGGCCTGCGCATGGAGCACTCTGGCGTTCTCACGGAGCTTTTACAGACCAATGAGGTGAACGACCGAACCTATACCAACCTATTCCCTTCGGCCTTTCTGACCTACGAATTTAATGGGGAGAGCAACGTACAGCTGAGCTATAGCCGCCGTTTACGTCGGCCGCGCTTCTGGGATTTGAATCCCTTTTTCACCTTTTCTGATTCGCGGAATATCTTCCGGGGTAATCCTAATTTAGATCCAGAATTCACCGATGCCTTTGAGGCCAGTTATATGAAATATTTCAATAAGGGGAGCATTAGCACCAGCGCCTATTATCGTCAATCTACTGGTGTAATTGAACGGATTCAAAGTTTACAGGAAGAAAATGATGAATTAGTCACCGTCCGTCAACCGGAGAACCTGGCGACCGAAGATGCCTACGGACTGGAGTTCATTTATACTTACGAGCCTACCGACTGGTGGCGCATCAATGGTAGTGCCAATTTCTTCCGCTCCATTGTCGATGGCCGCAATTTTCGGGAGGATCTCTACCAGGATGCTTACACCTGGTTCACTCGGATTAATTCCCAAATGAAGATTAAAGATGCCCTCAATGTCCAGATCCGTGCCAATTATCGGGCACCCAGGAATACAACACAGGGTCGCACCCGTTCTTTTACCACCGTTGATCTGGGCTTCAACCGGGACATTCTCAAGGGCCGCGGTACGCTGACACTCAGTATTCGGGACTTGTTTAGCTCGGGTATCTATCGCAGTGTGGTATCCAGTGAGGTCTTTTACTCAGAATCAAATTTTCAGCGTCGCCCACGTCAAACGACCCTGACCTTCAACTATCGCCTCAACCAGGAAGATCGTCGTCGGGGTGGCGATCGCCGCGGTGGGGATTACGATGGTGGCGGAGATTACTAAAGTACCCGAGGTAAGCCCGTTCCCAATAGAGCGGGCTTACTATTTTTTCTAGGCTTTCGCCAAAAGTTGAAACACTTCTATTACCCGATTTACATCTTCTACATTTGAATAGGCGGAAAGACCCAGTCTCACTACCCCACCACTAGCATTCCAGCCCATAACTTCGGAAGCCCGCAGCGCGTAAAAATGACCATTCCAGGCACAAATATTATGCTGGGCCAGGTGCTCTGCAATCTTCTGGGGAGAATGGCCAGTCATTCGCAAAGCGAGGGTTGGACTACGACGGTTATCTACCATCTGAGGTCCTAATAAGGATAGACCTTTTACTTCAGAAAGCCCCGCATGGAGTTGCTCTAATAATGCTCTTTCGTGTTGGCTAATTTGCTGCATGGTCCTCACCAGCTGACTTCGGTAATCATCTGCTTCACTCTGGGCTGCCAGAAAATCCACTGCCGCGCTTACCCCGGCAATAGCTGCGTGGTTCAAAGTACCCGTCTCGATCTTACCGGGTGCCGCCTGGGGAGCCGTGCGCAGACAATCCGTAGGGAGTTGATCCAGGCATCCGGATTTAGCATACAGGAAGCCCAGGTGCGGACCGTAAAACTTATACGCCGAACAGAGTAAAAAATCACAATCAATGGCCTGCACATCGATCGGATAATGCGGTGCGTAGTGTACGGCGTCCAGCAATAGCCACGCCCCTACGCGGTAGGCTTGCTCCCGGGCTACGGCTACGTTATTCACCGTACCTAAAATATTCGAAGAGTAGCCCATGGCCACCAATCGCGTACGGTGGTTCATTTTTCGGGCCAGGTCACCGTAGTCCAAATAGCCGTTCTTCTGCAGGGCTACCTCCTTCACGATGATACCTTTTTTCCGCAGAGAAAGCCAGGGACTACGATTGGCCTCGTGGTCCAGTTGAGTGATCACAATCTCATCCCCCGGCTGAAACCATCGCCCCATAGCATGAGCCAAAGCATAATTCAGGGTGGTCATATTCTGTCCTATGGAGATATTAGCCGGTCCTTCCGCGTTTAAGAAAGTGGCCATTTTTTGACGCGCCTCATCAATGACCTGATCACTCTCCTGTGAAGTAATGAAGGCACCGTGCAGATTAGCATTGGATCGCTCATAATAATTACTGATGGCCTTGATAACCGGAGTAGGCACCTGGGTACCACCGGGACCATCCATGAATACGAGGGTTTCCCCCCGGTGCAAACGTTTTAATGCCGGGAATGCATCCCGAAAAGCGGTAAAGTCCATAAATCAATCGTTTAGGTAAGTTTTTGGATCGTCTAAAATAAAATTATTCTCCGTACGGATTAGTCCAAAGCGGCATAAATATAAGGTATCCCTGCCTGGTGAGAAAGAAATCCAGTTTTGTCCTTTGGTATGGTGGTGGTGTAAAAAACCACCATTTGTAAGCCTTTCACTTAATTACTTCCGGGTATTGGCTCCGCTGCTGCTTCATCCGAATGGCGTAAGCCTTCGGGGTTTTCCAGGCCCTTGATTGCAGCGGAGAAATTCCCCATCATCATTACCGTGGCAAAAAGGGAGCACAACCAAGTCTTACGGGCAGGCTCCAGATCTGGATCATTATCGAGAAATACTTCCAGACGATCCATGGCCATTTGCTCGCGTTGGTCGTCTGAGATATCGTTCGTCTTGTCTTTTTTATCCATAATTTCTATTGCTTGATCACCTTTTGGGTGATGGGTCTTTTTTCTGGCGTTTCCAATACGAGATAATAGATACCCGCCGGAAGCGCTTGTCCCAAACGTAAATCGTCCTGAGTGGAAGATAGAGAAATTCGTTGTAATTGTTGCCCCCACTGGTTAAACAAGCGGAGCGTACTTTGTTCCCGATTTTGCGGAAGCGAAAAACGCAGGTTTAGGTCCGTAGTGAATGGATTGGGAAAGGCCTCTATCCTCCCTTCTTCTTCGAAGACCTGCTCCGTATTTACCGTAAGGTTGCCCAATACTTCAAAAGCATCCAGGCCAGCTTCCACCAAATGAGGATTACCTACATCAGCTGCCTCTACAATAAACCAAAGTGGCTCATCTGGTGAAATGTAATCCGCAATCGCAAATTGTAAGCGTTGCCAATCACCAGAGTTATCGGTAATAGTGGTCAATAGTACTGTATCAGTAGTATTGACCAGGTAAAAACGTAAATCATCATCGGGAGGGCTTGAGCCCCCGGCGTTGAAGAACCAGTAATAAAAAGAAATTTCCGGATTTTCATAATCACGAAGATCCAGCGGAGGAGACTGTAAGGTAACCGTGCCCCCATCCACATCCATAGCCTCGGGCGATTCCAGGCCGTTCCCGGTAATATAACATCGGCCCGAGGGATCCTCTGTATCCGGTTGGGCATCCTCCGCCGGATTAGAGAATTGACCATTAAAGACCGTACCTACCGGCACCTCCCGGGTCCAGGCACTAGTAGCCCCACTATTGCCCTTTCGCTCCGTTTTCCAGTCCTGATCAATGCTAAAGTCGTCTTCGTAGCCGGGCGACAGGAAGACACTTAGCTCTTGCGAACTACTCAGATCTACGTTCAGGAAGGCTTTGGGCTGATACCCCCATAAACCAACGTATACATCGTAGGTGCCGGCTGGTATACCGCTAGCCAAAAAAGAATCGCCGTTGGCCACCGCCGAGAAGGAGAAACTGCCTTCCGTCCCGGTAAGTACCACTCTTGCCGGTAAAACCTCCCGGGTATCTTCTGCCTTTACGACTCCACTTAAAGAGATGTTCCTAATGGGTTCCAGAGCTACTTCCAACTCCGTTACCAGGCCGTTTTGCAGGTCTACCGTGAGGGTTTTCGCCTCGTATCCGGCTTTCTTAAATTCAACCTCAAAGGTCCCGGTCTCCAGGATACCCGTACGAAAAGTACCATCAGGACGGGTACGGTCAAAATTGGCCTGTTCGGAGGGAATCACCACGTTGATATCGGATAGTGGTGTGCCCGTCTCGGCATCAATTACCCGCCCTTCCAGATAGCAGGCCCGCTGATAATCGACATCCAGGACAAATAGTCCTTTGTCCATATCGGAAGCCAGCACCAGGCCGGAGGACAAATAGGGATACACGCCCCAACAGCCATCTCCTGATCCCGTATTGGGAGAGGTATCATAAGCCCCTACTTCGATTAAATTATCCGGTCGGCTGGCGTCTACAATCTTAACGCCGTCGGCGTAATAAGAAATCACCAGGTAGTCATTATAAAAAAAGACATTATGGGGTACCACCCCCTGTCCTTCGGTTGCCAAGGGCCGGTAGGTATCCAGTAGTTGAATATTATCCAGATCGGAAATATCGTAGGCATCCACATTGGCCCCCGGGCGCTCATCGGTAGTAAAAAGGTACTGACTATCATCCGAGGGCCAGACATTATGCGTGAAATTCCGGGTCGTTTGCTGGAAAGCTAGTAAATCGGGGCTCTGTTTATTCGATACATCCGTAAGAGAAAAGAAGCCATTGGTCAGATCCGCACTGTAGAGGGTATCGCCCCGGGCAAATACGTCGTGGGAATAACGAAAAGTAGCCGGGCCAATGTATTGGGGATCACCGGGTGTGCTGGCCACATCAAACATCAGTACGCCCCCGCTATTAAGGTTACAACCGGCGATAAAACAGATACCCTGCTCGTCGATATACAGATTATGACACTTTTCCAGTACCCGCGTATCTAGGCCGGCCGTGAGGGTAGGTTTCCAAAATTCCCAGGTGACGGTGTCCTGAGCATTTTCCATATTGATGATCAACAAACCATCCTGCCCGCGGTCAGCTACCACGTAAAGATAGTTCCCAAAGGACTTTATATCCCGCCAAATCGAACTCGTCCCCGGAACAAAAGCTACTTCTTGCGGAGAGGCCGGATCAGAGAGGTCATAAATAATCGTACCATTTTTAGCCCCCATCACCGCATACTCTCGCCCCGTGGTATCCTCGTAAGCCCAGATATCGTTATAGCTGCGGGAGCCGGAGTTTCGTTCGTCCACATTAGCGACCAGGGAAGCATTAAAAGTACTTCCCACCTGGGCCATAAGCGAGGCCGGAAACAGGAAAAAAAACAAAGAAAAGACATGTCTCATGGAAAATGTTTTATTGAAGTTGTTTAAAAACTCCTCACTAAGCCCTTGGCAACACATTGAAAGCCAATACGGCAGCTCTTTTTTCCCTTCGTCCGCCTGAGGCGGATGGCTACGAGAAAAAAAGTAGCCTTGTCTTGACTTCTAAGCCGTTACCAATCATCTCACCAGGAATTCTTAAACAACTTCATTCATAAGAAACTTACCAGATTTCACCTACAACTACCGTTTTACCACCATTATTGTAAGGCGGCTGACACAAATGAGTTTCCCCGCTTCATTCGTGATATCGATGTTCCAGACCTGGAGTTTACGGCCCAATTTGATCGGACTGACTTTACCATATACCTTACCACTGGTTGCGGGTCGCAAATGCGAGCAATTGATTTCCGTACCCACGATGGTCTGCGTCTCGATATCGTCCAGGCACATCAGGCCGGAGACACTACCCAGCGTTTCGGCCAGAGCAGCACTGGCTCCGCCGTGCAAAAGCCGCATGGGCTGGACAGTTCGGTTATCGACCGGCATACTGGCCATGATATAATCGTCGCCAATTTCGGTATATTCAATGCCAAGGTTTTCGGCCAGGGTCTGGTGGGAGCTTTGATTCAGTCCTTCCAGGGTAAATGCTTGTTTCCAGATCATAATAACAGTTGTTTTATATATTGAGACAAGGCATGCCTTGTCTTTACCGTATGCCAGCATCATGCCTTCCGCCAGGCCGCCAGACGTCCTCGCCAATTCCAGCCGCGACGGATTTCTTCTTCCGGGTGTTTGCGATAGTAGCGTCGAATCAGCATGGCGTACCAGCCTACCCCTACTACATATAATGCAACGGTAATCATAAAGATAGTGACATAACTAAACTCTGCCCGCCGCATCCACGCAAATAAATTCATAGAAATAAACCAACTACCCGACCAGATACTTGCGTTGAGAGCACTCATTATCTCCTGATTGCGCTTCCCGACGTAATACATCATCAGCTCCGAAGTCATGGGAGCAGCTGCATTCATCAGGGGTTGACGAATGATATAAAAGAAAATGGCCACGTAGACCGCATAAGACCAATCGCTGTACCATTCGGTAGCCGCCAGGTTAAACAGGGCAAAGACGGCCATCCCCTGAAATAGCGTTATTGCAATTTTGTACCCAAAATTACGCTTGATCGCTGGCATAAAAATCATGACGCAGACCACCATAAAATAGGTAATAGAACCCAGTAGCGAAAAGGTACCCGAAGAGACATCGTGTACGTTCATAAAGAACAGGTTAATCACCGGAATGGTAAAGCCCGCTCCAATCGCAATAATAAAGGTCGGGGTCAGAGCCTGAACAATACTACGCCAATCGTATTTCTCCCGGATTTTCCGAAAGGGAACCTTTTCGGAGAGGTTTTCCGGCCCACGGATACGCCAGACGAAATAGATACCCGCTAAAGCCAGGGTGGCTACCCCCTGCAAAACGTGCTCGACACTAAACATCTCCGGATCAATCCTGTGCAGGATGTAGTTCATCAATCCGATGAAGGCAATCATACTACTCATGGATAAAAACGATAAGGAAAAGGCCTCCGAATGCCGATCCTTACGACTATTCAATAGGATAAAAGGCAGAATGGTCACTTGCACACACATATAAGATAAGCCCCAGAGCATAGCCAAGGCATTCACCGCATAATCCCAATGCTGGCCGATGGCTATTAAAAGTAAATGAGCAAATATGGGATTGGCAACAGCTGCGGTCGCAAAAAAAGGCTTTAATCGACGCCCTTTTATAAAGAAACCAATCGGCAGCGCCAAAGCAAAGACCGCCAGAAAGCGGAAAGAAACCACATTCGCAATCTGATAATCAGCATATCCCTCATCGGCCATATAATAGTTGAGCAATAAAAAGAAAGCCGTATTGACAATTTGCACAGAGAACTGCACAGCAATAGCGTTCAATACCGGGGCATCAATTTGTTGGTATTTTCGAAGTACCGACTTAAGGGTGTGCATAGACGAGCTCACTTTTTTCCGTTCCTGACCAGCAGGGTATCACCGGTCTTCAGGTAGTTCCGCACCGGCACAGGCAGTTTTTGTAGTTTATTTGCGCTTTGAAAACCCAATTCCCGAGCAGATAGTTCGGCATTTTCCGGAAGGATTAAAAATTGGGAGCGATTTCCCGCTCGCCAGGTGAATTCACTTAGCAAAGATTCCAATGCCCGCTGATCTGTTGCCACCTGAACTCGGGCCAACGTATATTTTTTGGTCTTTTCCATGAGGATCTGCGCCACGACCTGATCCTCATCCTGATAAGCTATTATTTCCTGCCCGTCCCGGCGAAGCGTATTTAAAGTGTAAGCCGTAGTCATTCGCCATTCTGCATAAGCAATAATCGCTTCCGGATCATTCGGTGAAAAATGTCGCCAAAAGCCATCGCGGCGCATCCAGGTAAGTTGGCGCTTGGCATAACGCCGTGTATTACGCTTAATCAGTTCGATGACGCTCTCTCGCCCTGTATCCCCATCGAAATAACCCCACCATTCCTGATAACCAACCGTTGCCAGCGCACTGTGGCCCCGGTAATCCCTCAGAGAACGGGCTTCTGTTTCCAGCCCCGCTTCGACCATGAGATCTACCCGACGGTTAATACGATCGTAGAGGACCGATCGATCCCAGGCCATTTGCAGATAGATTGGGGTAAAAAAACGAGAGGGCCCGGCCTTTTTCCGGAAAGCGGAGTAAGGCCGTCCGCTCACCCGCTGTACGCTCAAGGCCCGTATCAGGCGATGAGGGTTTTGCATATCAACCGTTTTTGCATAAGCGGGATCCACCCGACGCAGGGCTTCCTGAAGTACCTCTAGGCCCTGCTCCTCCCACAAGTTTTCAAAAGATTGTCGAACTTCACCCGGCACTTTGGGAAATTCGTCCAGGCCCTGGCAAAGTGCGTTAATGTATAATCCAGAACCACCAGCCAGGATAAGGACCTCCTTCTCCTGAAATAACTGGTGCAGCAGATTTAAGGCTTCCGACTCGTAAGCACCTACGCTATAATCCTCAGTGATCGAATGGCTGTCAATGAAATAATGAGGAACCTGATCGAGCTCCTCGCGAGTAGGTTTGGCCGTACCAATGGACATTTCCCGGTAAAACTGCCGACTATCGGCCGATAGGACAAGGGTATTGAAATGCCTGGCGAGAGCGATTGCGGTACTGGTTTTTCCGCTCGCCGTTGCCCCGCCCACCACGATTAAATACTTTTTAGCCTGCATTCTGCAAAAATACTACTAATTTTGCAAGTCAGTAAAATGATTGATGCGTATGTCAAAAAAGAAAAGACTACCTTTCTATACGGGACTGTTCTACTATTTTATCCGCCCCATTGCCCGGATAGGTATATGGATCTATTACCGCAAGATCTATTTGTCGCACTTCGATCGCATCCCCAAAAACAAGCCCGTCATTCTAGCGGCCAACCACCCCACCGGCTTTATGGAGCCCTGCGTGATGGCCGTATTTATGTGGCGACCCTTGTATTTTTTAGTGCGGGGAGACTTTTTCCGTAAGTCCGTCTTCAATTTCCTGCTGCGCTCACTAAATATGATTCCGATCTTTCGGGCAAGAGATGGTAATTTCAGGGATCTAAAGAGTAACTACGCCTCCTTCGAAGCCTGCTATCAGGCCCTGATGCAAAACCGGACCATCATGATTTTTCCGGAAGGTAACGCCAAACACGAAAAGCGGCTGCGCCCCATACAAAAGGGAGTATCCCGTTTGGCCTTTGGGGCTTTTCAAAATACCGATGAGCTGGAAGACCTTTATATTGTACCCGTGGGGGTTAGCTATACCTACTCGGAGCGGCCCCGCTCGGAGATGATGGTCAGTTGTGGACGACCGCTGAGTGTCCGTCAGCTGCTTACAGAGACCGGAAATCATTTTGCCTCCTTTGATAAAAAACTAAGAGCAGCCCTGACGACAGAGATGCAAGCCAACCTCGTACACATCCACGATCCGGCCGATGAGCATTTGGTAGAACTATTGCAGCAGATTAATCGGGCCAGGGTAAGAGATCGGCGCTTCTTTCCGGTCCTCTCCGCAGATGACCGTTTACTACGCGCAGATCATCAAGTAACCGATAAGATACAAGATTGGCCAGCCGATAAAAAAGAAAATTTATTAACCCGGGCCAGGGCTTTGTTTCAGCAATTGCAACACCATCGCATTCCGGTGCATCTGCTTACGCAAAAACCGAAAAATCAGTGGGGACGCTTCATTATGCTTTCCCTTACTGCTTTACCCGTATGGTTGGGTTATGTATTTACCTTTCCCGCTACTGCACCTGCAAAATGGATTGCCGATACCAGGGTGAAACGCACCGAATTTTATTCGCCGGTAAGTCTAGCTACGCACCTGGGCACTTTCCTGATCTTTTATCTCATCATCCTTATCGTATGTATTTTTAGTACCTGGTGGTGGATACTACCATTGGCCATCGGCTTGTCTGTATTATCGTACGGCTCTCTCTTGTGGCGGGAAGGTTTACAAACGCTAATTTGGCAGCGACGGTATCAAAAGATAGATAGGCAGGAAGTACAAAAAATGAAAGCGCAATGGCAAAACCTAAAGGCCACCATCGCGGAATAAAAATAGTCAGCCCGTTTGGAAAATTATCCAAACGGGCTGACGAGGGTAATTAGGTATTAAGTCTTTATGATTGGTTACCGAGCTTATCGATAATATTTTTCACTTCACTTTTGGTTTTACCCAATTTCTCTTGCAGACGACCCAGCATTTCATCTTCTTTGCCATCTGTATAGGCTAAATCATCATCGGTAAGATTACCGTATTCTTGCTTAAGTTGTCCTTTAATCTGATTCCAATTTCCTTTCACTCTGTCCCAAAAGGCACTCATATATTGTTTAGTTTTTTGATTAGAAAATAAGATTGTTAATCTTTGTACTTAGAAGCGATTTAAACTTTTTCAGTTCGCTGAGTCTTAAAGTCTTATAGAACCTGGACGGCAGCTAATTTTCGACCCGTAACTTTGGCTACGCATCTCAAACTGAGCTTTGCCAGAACCTACAAGCTTTTTAAGACCACTTGAACCAAAAAGCTTAAACTGCTTTCTATATAAAACATGAGTCAGTTATTTGTTCGAATGGACTGAACCCCCGGGAATAATAGTGTATTTATAGAAAAAACGATTTATCCACATGCCAACAGATCAAGCCTCCAGGAGTCTTTGGAGTCGTTTTAAGTCTTTCTTTCGCTCCAAAAAGCCACTACTGATCCTGCCTTACCGCAGTTTCGCCAACCGCGAGCGAATTTTCTTAAAGGGAAGGGTGCTAAAGAATTCGGCAATTGTCGAAACGACCTCGAATAGCAGATTACGTAGCTTGCTTAACTCTTTCAAGCGCTTTGGTACGCGGGAAGTCCCCGACCAGGAAGTCGACATACAAATTGAAGACCAACACTTCTCGGTGACTACGGACCGCGAAGGATATTTCATGATAGACCGGTCCTGGAAGGTTACCGAAAAGACCTCACAAAATCAATGGATCGAGCCCTTACTGAGTATTCCAAAAGCTTCTGCTGAGGAGCCGGAGACGACGCATGAAGCCGAAGTACTGGTCCCCTCTCCACAGACCTCGTATGGGGTTATCTCCGATGTGGATGATACCATTTTACAAACCCACGTCAATTCATTACTGCGCCTGCGGCTTTTATACGCTACTTTTTTCAAGCACCCGCACCAACGGCTGCCCATGGAGGGGATCGTTGAACTTTTCCAGCAATTTGCCGGGGGGAGATCCGGGAAGGAGAATAACCCGTTTTTCTACGTCTCAAATAGCCCCTGGAATCTCTACGATCTACTAGAACAATTCATGGATATACAGCAACTTCCTAAAGGTCCTATTTTGCTGCGGGACTACGGTATAAAACCCGCCGGACCTTTTAGTGACCACAAAATGGAAGCGATCTCTCGTATATTGGAGATGTATCCGGATATTCCTTTTTTGTTGTTCGGCGATACGGCCTCTAAAGACGCTGATCATTACCTGGAGCTGGCCGATCAATTCCCCGGTCAGGTAAAGGCCATTTATATTCGCTTCACCAAAAACACCCGAAATGCAAGGCGGGTCCGGCAGCTGATTGAAGACCAAAAGGATGAAAATATACGCATTATCCATTCTTCTGAGGAGATCGCTCAACACGCCCGGCAAATGGGTTTGATTTGATCCATAAATGTGCGTAAAAACGAGGTGAAAAAATCTGATAAATAAAAAGCAGGGCAGGGAATTATTTCTTCTTTCACCGGGTTAGTATAGTGTTCATAAAACACGATAGATTAAACCCAACCCTATGCCTAATTTTCAGTACACACTAGTCGACCATTGTACGGTCGTCGCTTACGATCCCGACCGGGGAAAAGTCGAGTGGCGGCGTTGTCTGCGGACGTATTTCCGCGACACGCGTAAGTTTCCCATCGTCTCCCTACAGGTTTATGACAGCACGATCACCGCTTCCTGGCAAGGTTCGGTTGTCACGCTTTTTGCGGACTCTGGAAAAGTCAAGAAGTATTATCGATCCTTCGTTGCGGGAAGGGGTAGTACTCCGGTCTTCTCCTACCCTGCTTAGACAACTCCGAGAAAACCCTCCTGTCAGATATTACTGAACAGGAGGGTTTCTTTTTTACTCCTTATCCTTTACCGTCGGGTAGCTAATGCCCAACTGCTCCAAATAAGAATCGTATTTTGATTCATCGTAATAAAATTTCTCCAGGGCCGGACGGTATTGCTCCATAATATCCGTATTCAGGTAAATCGCCGGTTCGTCTTCTTCGCCGACCATGGGAACATATTCCTGCTTCATACCCTGTTCTTCGCGGAAGTATTTCCAGGCTTCGTCTACCAATTCGGGCTGTAAGAAAAAGTCCAGTAGAGTCATGGCCTCTACTTTGGCACCAGCTACTACCCCTTTGTGTGCGATGGGTGTCGCCATGGCAATGGCGTTTGACCAGTGGTGTCCCTGCAATCCGGGGATATTAGAAGGATAGCGCAGCGTCACGGTCGGTAATTTCCAGGAAATGTCACCAATATCATCGGAGCCACCACTTACAAACCGCCGCACCGGCAAGCCGATCGTATCGAGTTTGGTGGCCAGGCCTTTTTCCTGCACGGGAGAGTTCACCTCTTCCTGAACGGCCATGGCCAGTTCCTGATCTGCTTCTGACCATTCCGGTAGGCCGACTTCCCGGATATTGTAGTACATCTGCTCGGCGATGACCTTATTAAAGTGCCGTGGCCAGGCGGAGCCCAGTACGCGACGGGACACTTTCGTATTGGACATCATGGCTGCTCCTTCTGCAATTTTATTCGCCCGCTCGTATACCTCCATAATCTTAGGGTAGGTGACGTGGCGAAAATAATACCAAATCGATGCCTCCGATGGTACTACGTTGGGTTGGTCTCCACCATTCTTAATCACCGAATGTGAGCGGTGGATAGGGTCCAGGTGCTCACGGGCGTACTGCCAGCCGATATTCATCAGTTCTACGGCATCGGCTGCGGAACGACCTCGCCAGGGCGAACCAGCGGCGTGGGCAGCTTCTCCCTCAAAGGTATATTCTACGGAAATTAGTCCTGTACCCCGTGCCTGTCCGTAAGAGACTGACAGGTTATTCGATACGTGGGTAAAAATACAAAGGTCGACCTCATCGAAATAGCCATCGCGGGTAAAGAAAGCTTTGGTACCAACGAGCTCTTCGGCTACACCTGGCCAGAGGATAATGGTTCCCTGAATACCTTCCCGCTCCATAATTTCTTTTACACTAAGTGCCGCTACCACATTCAGGGGGTTACCAGAATTGTGGCCTTCACCGTGTCCGGGCGCTCCTTTGACAATCGGATCATGGTAAGCAACCCCTGGCTTTTGGGAAGCCTTGGGGATACAATCCAGATCCGATCCCAGAGCAATGACCGGTTTGCCGGAGCCCCATTTGGCCCACCAAGCCGTAGGTACTCCGGAGATGCCATATTCGATTTCAAAGCCATTTTCCTTGAGCATATCGGTCAGGTATTTAGAAGTTTCTACTTCCTGAAAACCCAGCTCAGCGAAACTAAAGACTTTGTCGACCATGACCTGCGCCATTTTCTCCTTAGCCGCCACGCTTTCCATGGCTTCTTTTTTTAAAGCGTCAATTTGGTCTTTTGAGTATTGGGGTGCTTGCGCAAAAAGCCCCACGGCCAGGCAAGCGCCCGACATAAGTAAAAATAGTTTTTTCATGTTAATCCGAATTTAATGTTTAGTCCTCCAAATATAAGTAAATAAGTACTTGGACCTTAGCAATGAAGTGGTTTAATTATATAGAAGTTATTTAATACTCTGTAATCTAAATTTCTAAGCATTTTGAAAGTCATCTTTTTGTCCATTATTGCGTTGCGTACTCACCTTTGTAGCTAGACGAAGAAAGGGAATTCAAGGGGCCCTTTCTGAAGTAAC
>Ga0102940_1000555_pt1 | contig 25524 bp, 30 predicted proteins | sample SalPonR2_C_D1_MG_FD_78215 | JGI IMG/M metagenome (GOLD analysis project Ga0102940, IMG submission 78215) | Salt pond soil microbial communities from South San Francisco under conditions of wetland restoration - Salt Pond MetaG R2_C_D1_MG | ecosystem: Environmental > Aquatic > Marine > Intertidal... | reverse complement strand
TCATAATACAATAATTTAAGTTAGTGAATACCCTGCGATAATAATAATAATAATACAGCGCAAATAAATCTATATATTTCTTTGTTATTTATTATGTTTATTTACAAAATTAACGCGATTTGCGAGTTCCTTATTGTGTTCGTTTCGATTCGCTTAAATCCCTTCCCAAAGACCCACTCAACGAACTTGCGTAGCTCTAAAAATCTCTGATTATAGAAAATTACAGTAAAACCAGAGGTAATTGAGTGGCTAGTGGGAAAGCTTGCGGGAATCGAAATGACCGGGGCCAAATAAAAATGGCCTCCCTTGGGGAGACCATTTTTGAGCCGATGGAGGGATTACGCATCGCTAACGCGATTTGTGAGCTCCTCACTGCGTTCGTCGGTTCGAACCACACGACCTGCTGATTGAATTGAGTAAAGAAAGGGTAAAATAAAAATGGCCTCCTTTGGGGAGACCATTTTTGAGCCGATGGAGGGATTCGAACCCACGACCTGCTGATTACAAATCAGCTGCTCTGACCAACTGAGCTACATCGGCGTTACAGGGCGACAAAAATATACGGCATTTTTAAATTCACCAAACTTTTTAGTGAAAAAATTTACCGAAACCCGCATCTATACTGAACCTCAGACACTTTAATGATCGCACCGATTATCACCGCCGGTTAGCTTACCGCTAACATATTGTTGAGCAAGCTCTTCAACACCGATCGCGGGCGCTCCGGTAACTACATCAATATTGTTTTGGCGAAACAACTCGATAGCCTTATTCCCCATACCACCGGCAATAACAGTATTTCCACCCTGCTCGGATACCCAACGCGGCAATAATCCGGGTTGATGTGGTGGTGCTTGTTTCATACTAACTGATTTTACCTCTTCTCCTTCGCATTGGACAAAGGCAAATTCTGCCGCGTGCCCAAAATGGGTCGACAATGTTCCATTTTCGCATGGAATAGCAATTATTTTCTCCATAGTTGTCATTTTTTTATTGTTAATACCTTCACTTGTTACAATTTGGTTTGTATCACACGAAAAATAAGCACACCCCGCATCAAATTTTATGGGACGAGACTCTACAAAAGCTTTTGCAATTTTCTTTCTCACATTTTCATATATACGTGCAAATGTAGGTCGTGAAACGCTCATGCGTTCAGCCGCTTCATCGTGCTTCAGGGCATCATAATCGGCCAATCTCAGAGCTTCGTACTCTTCATATAATAAAACCACAGGCTCCACTGAAGCTCTTGCTTCCCGGGCCACATATCCAGAAAAACCGGGTGGCTCATGAATATGTCTGCATCGTTTTTTGCGTGGTGCCATGATGCAAATATAATGAGAATATTCTCACTACAAGAAAAGACATTAAAGTTTCTTAAGTATTATATTCCCAGGAACTGTATACCCAAACCGCAAATTAGTATTGTAAAGCCGGCTATTGCATGTACGTATTTCTCCATGTTCATTTTAGGCAACACACGAATGCCATAAAAGGAGAGAATTACGATCGTGAGCATTGTACCAACGGTAACAAGAGCAAAAGTGAACGTGACAAGGGTAAGTGCCAACACGCTATTGTTTGCAGCGGGAAACATGAGAATAGGAATAAGTGGTTCACAGGGCCCCAGAAGGAAAATAATCATTAATATCCAGGGTGTCAGCTTCTTTACCGGGCCTTTTTCGGGATGTTGATGCTGCTTAAAATATTTCGACCTGTAAATTCCCCATAGCATATATGCAGCACCAAATATAATCAGAATCCACGCGGCCATGTTGCCACGGTAGGCCTCAACAAACTCAAGCTTATTGAGGGCAACGCCAACACCAATACCGATCAGCCCCAAAAAAACCGAACTCAGCACATGCAAAACACCACAAAGCGTAGTAAAAGAAATAGTTCGGCGAATACTCCATGAACGCGCTTTTGAGATGGCTATAAAAGGCAAATAATGGTCGGGCCCCATTAAGGTGTGAAAAAAACCAATAGAGGCGGCTGTCAGCAACAATAAACCAGTTTGATATTCCATAGCGAAGAAAATTGTTTAAAATTTAAGGTGGGGATATTTCACCCTCACCTTTGAAAACAACAATGGTTCAACAGTCTATAAGTACTTCTTGTATTTATCATCAAGCTCAAAATACTTTTCATACCTGGCTTTGTTGATTCCTGCGATCAGGGCGTTTTTATCACGCTTATCTACCTTGTAAGTGGCTTTCTCACCTGCCAGGTTTGAAAAGTAGACTTCATAATCTTTACCATCCTCCGTCATGAACACCTTTACCAGGTCCTCCTTCTCTTTGTCGTTTAATTCCACATGACATGCAGGACAATAGAACTGATATTTTTTTCCTTCTTCAATTTCAAACTCCGGGTTGGTTGAAATGTCATAGTTTCCAATTTCAGGATTCAGGAAAATAATACCTTTTTCATTTCTTTCGCTTTTAACCGCCAGAACCAGATTGTTGTCTACAACCAGTTTGGCCTTACATACCGGACAATAATAGCTACTCATAAAAACCTCCTATTTTAATTATTTTTATGCTGTAGTTGTTGGGTGATGATGCGCAATACTTCAAATGCTGTCTTCTCCACGTCCTGTGTCAAACCTTCTCCAAAACTGACATCACCGGGTTGAATACCCAAAACTTTTATATCGTCTACCACAAACAAATCCTTCAGTCTCCCGAGCGAAATATTATGGGTGTTTGTGGTAAAATCTCTCATTGTGTTTAGGTCTGTAAGCTTATAATAACCCGCATCCTTTCCAAAGTCAACACAATCAATTAAAATCAGCTTTTCGGGTGCTAAACTATTAATTTTCCCGATATAGTTTTCAATGCTAACCTCTACTGTCAATGCATCGACCAATGCATTTTTCTCCAGATTTTGGCTGATAAAAACACCCACTCCGTCATCTTTTTTCAGCACATTTCCAATGCCCACAAAAAGGGTTTTATCCCTATTATCTAGTAATTTAATTAAATTCAATGACTTTTAAAAATTTTTTATTTGAGCTTCATGCAAGCAATTCGGGCAAAGCACATTAAACATGTCTTTACGTTTCAGATCATCCTGAATATCAACTTCTGAATATTCTTTAGCCGACAATTTGAGTTTCTCATTCAATATATTCAGGTTCATAATGCTAGCATAGGCTTTTGGACCTAATTTTTTATGCATAAAGATGTAGTGTTCTTTTGTAGTTATTATTGCACCGCAGTTTTTGCAAATCAAGAGCTCTTTCTCCTGATACTCCACGTTATCATTCCTGTCGTAGGAGGCCATATCATAAATTTGGTCAGAGAGTTTCACGCCTTTTCCTGTAATACAGTGTTCCTGACACTGCCCACAAAAAATGCATTTTCCATAATCGCGCCTTATTATTCGTATTCCTTTTTCGCGGTCATCTTCAAATGTAATTGCCAAAGGAGGGCAAACATTGGCGCAGGTCTCGCAGCCCACGCAATTCTCATTATCAACTACGGGCTTACCACGGTAATCTTTGTAAGGCTTGTGCGGCTTTTTAGGATAGCTTGTAGTGTAAGCGGGACTAACCAGGGAAATAACCGCCTCTTTTATTTCACGTATTTTAGGATACTTCATTTTTCCTCCTCCTTATAGTCATCTTTCACACTTTTATCGCCAAGCGGGACACCAAACTTATAGGCTCCTTTGACCAGCGCATGCGCCGCCACTGTAGCAGCAAAAAAAAGTATTGGGATAGCAACAAGTGCTTTCACACCAATATCGATAAAGCCAAAATAAAACAGCACACCCAGCAAAATACTACAGGTGCCCAGGGTTACACATTTGGTGGCAGATTGCAGCCGGTTGTAAACATCTGGTAAACGCACCAGTCCAATGCATCCAAACAAGTTGAATAAAATTCCGATAATGATCAATATGACACTTACAGTTTCCATAAATTACTCATTTAAGCTCTTTCCGCCCAAATACTTGGCCAGGGTCAATGTACCTATAAAACTCAGAATGATCCATGCAATACCAATATCGATAATAAATGTTTTCCCGGTGATAATGCTCAAGATGGCACAAATGCCCACAACTAAAATTCCGAAAATATCAATACCTACCATCCTGTCGGCAATGGAAGGGCCTCTGATGATGCGATAAAGGCAAAACACGCATAACCCGATTTGGATATAAAGCAGTATGTGCAACAAATCATTCATTCGAATATCTTTTTTATATATTTCTCAAAACGTCCGGCAACTATGCGACTATACTCCTCAGGATTTTCAGTCTGCACATAAATCCAGTGTACGTAAAGATAATCTCCCACGATATCAACGGAGATGGTTCCCGGGGTCATTGTAATAGAATTGGCCAAAATGGTGCGAGCAATGCCGGATTGTACATTTAACTTTACTTTTACAATACCAGGTTTAATCAGCATTTTGGGATGAAGTACACGGTAGGCCACATCGAAATTGGCTTTTATACACTCCCAAATAAAAATAAACAGGTACACCACAAGGTGAAAATAGCGCTGCGGCTGCACAAATTTTTTAATATTTCTGACATAAAAGCGGCCAAAAAACAATACCGTGAGTAAAGCAGCCACAGCTCCCACAAGAATATTATAGACATCCAGGCTGAATGTGATCAACAGCCAAAACAACAAAGCCAATATGAACATAACTAAATAGCGCATATCAAAAACCAATTATAGTTGTAGAATAATTCGTGGCATTAACCAGTACATCCACAGCCGGGGTAAGAAATACTTCCCGCGCTCCGGGAAAAATCATAAGGCTCATAACCAAACACAACACAGCCATTACTACCATTGAAAATGTCATGGTAAATGGAATCTTTTGAGCTAACAGACGGCCCTCAAACTTCGTCTTATTAAAAAACGCGTAGCGCTGAAATTTAAGAAACGAACCGAGCGTAATGATACTGACAAAAACAGCCAGCAATGCGAGCAGATAAAAATGTCCTTTAACCGCTGCTATGATGATCAATAATTTGCTAAAAAATCCATTAAAAGGCGGTATGCCTGAGATTGCCATAGAAGCACTGAACGAGGAAGCTGAGGTTATCGGTGTGTTTTTTCCTAAACCACCCATCTTTTTCAAATTCCGGGTTCCCAGCAGGTATTCAATTGCTCCAGCATTTAAAAACAACAAACCCTTAAATACAGCGTGGTTCATGAGATGAAATAAACCACCGGCAATGGCCAATGCAGCCACTCCTTTTTCACCTCCTTTGGTCAATATCATCATACCCATGCCCACACCTATCACCACGTAACCCATCTGGCTAATGCTATGATAGGCCAAAAGCCGCTTCAGATCCCACTGACCAATGGCCAGCAGCACGCCAATTACCATAGAAAGTGTACCAATTACGGTAATAATGAGTGCCAGTTCATAACTAATTGTAAACATATTGAAGAAAAGCCTTAAAATGGCGTAAATACCAATAGCTTTAATTAGTACACCTGAAAGCATTGCAGAAATTGGTGAAGGTGCAGATGAATGTGCATCGGGCAACCAGGCATGAAAAGGTATCATGGCACCTTTAAGACCGAAACCTGCTATTAATACTATTTGTGTAAATTGCACTGCTGAGGTATTGGAATTTCCCTTCAGAAGCTGGGCCACATCAGCAATATTCAAGGTTTTTGTCAGCCAGTATATCATTCCTATACCAAACAGAATCAAAAGGGAAGCCATACCACCCAGCACCTGGTATTTGAATGATGCTTCCAACTCATTTTTCTCGATTCCAAAGGCTACCAGCACATAAGAAGCAATCACGGCAATTTCCAAAAAGACGTATAGGTTAAACAAATCGCCGGTAAGTACGACCCCATTCATGCCGGCAATCATTAAGCAGAGCAATGTATAGAAGTTATTCTCTGCGGTATACCTTCGCATATATCCCACAGCGTAAAATGCGGCAAGCAAACCAATGAAATTTATAACAAGCAGGAGTATAGCACTTAAACCGTCGAGCACCAGGTAAATTCCAATCGGAATATTTTCAACGGCTTCCCATCCACCCACTTTGTAAATGAGTGTAGCTTCTGAACCTGAGAAAAGGTAACTAAAAATTAAAATGGTTAGTGCAAGCAAAACCATAGAGGTCAGTACTTTTTGGAAATACGGAACCAGCTTTCCGACAACGGGTATCAGAAATGCACTTGCCAGTGGAATTATGACGAACAAAACGATGAGCTGTTCCATAATTTATCCTCTTAGGTTTTTAATTTCCCGTATATCCCACGTACCATACTTTTTATAGATCCGTATGGCAATGGACAACAGCATGGCTGTGGTTGCCAGTCCAATCACAATAGCAGTTAGCACCATGGCCTGGGGTAACGGATCTACAAAAACAGGCTCTTTCATGCCCGGCACTATTATTGGCGCCTCACCGTGAGCTATGTATCCAATCAGCACAAGAAAAAGAAATACACTGAACTCCATCACCGTAAGTCCGATCACTATCTTGATCAGATTCCTTCTGGTGAGCACACCATAAAGACCAACTAAAAACAGTATAAAACACATGATAAATACTATCATTTCAACACCTCTTCTTTATAAATTACAAATGCCAGGAATATGGTAAGCAGGGCCGCTGCCACCTCCATTCCAATAAAAATATTGTACAGCGGAATTACTCCTGCGCTAATAAGTTCACCTACCCGGCCCAATGGCAAATAGTTATTGAAGAACACAGCACCACCAGCTGCCATTCCAATGGCGGCAAGTATAATTACGATAAGGATGGCACTACTTTCAGTAACGGACGTAGCATTTTCTTCTTTTTTCAGGTTTAATGCTTTACTTCCAAATGCCAAAATGAGTAGAATGAACGCCCCCGCCACGATAGCTCCACCGGCGAAACCACCTCCCGGTGTCAAATGCCCGTGCGTAATAATGTAAAGTCCATACATAAATATGAGGCCCGAAATCAATTGGGTAACTTTTTTTACAATATTTGACATTCCTTCCATACTTCAGGCTTTTTCTTTTCGTCCTTTAATGCGTAAAATAGTAAGTACCCCAACGGCGGCTGTAAAGAGTATTGTTGCTTCTCCCAGGGTATCGTATCCACGAAAATCGAACAGTACACCTGTGACCAGGTTGGCACTACCGGTTTTTTCGGCTGCACCATCCATATAAGCTTTTGCCATGCGTGGAGCGTGTTCTCCAAGCACATCAAGATTAACAATGGCCAATTGAAAATAGTACACCAATGCAAAAGCTACGAGTACTGCAATGGAAATATTCAAAAATGCATTTCGCCGTTTGCCCTTATCAAGCTCTTTCCGTGAACTATTAAGCACAATAGCTACCATGTATATCAATGTAATGGTTTCCACCACAATTTGCACAATGGCCAAATCCGGTGCTTTGAGCAACAAAAAACATATCACAAGGCTGTACCCCACGATACCTGCTGCCATCAGTGCAGACAAAAGGTCGTTGGCATGGAGCGCGTAAATGGCACCGATGATCATAAATCCGATTATTATGGAAAGCAACAATTCCATATCAATATATCTAATTCATTTACAACAAAATAATCAACATAACAACAAGGCCGACAATAAACCATATGGCATAGTGTGACAAAACACCAGTATGTGCCTTACTAAATAAATTATTGAAAAACAACACAATACCAGCTGCCAAATCATATAAATCAAAATGCCGTTTTTCGGCATGTCTGAACATAAATTTCAAACCTGCTGCATTGCGAATCGTATCATAAAATCCGGTCACTTTAAAACCAGCCTGATTGCCCCATTTCTCTCCTCCAACAAAACTTTCGGCTATTCTGAAATTTCCAATTTTCCCAATCCAGTAAATGATCAAACCTAACACGATAGATAAAATGACGAGTAATGAGATCAAGGAAGATTGCCATGCTCCGATCATTTCAAAATCGCCCACGACCGGGTAAAATAGTTCTGGAACCACATAGGTGGTTGCAAAAACACCAAAACCAACACATGTCAATGCCAGTATAATTTTTGGCAGCCACATAAGAATATTGACTTCTTTCACGTGATTTAATTCTGCGCGTTGAGGCCCTAAAAATATTCCACTGATGAACTTTACAAAACTAGCCAGAGTAAGTGCAGAACCGAAAACGGCAAGTGCCAGCCAAACAATCCATAATTGACTCGCCAAACCGCTGCCTGTAGACCCGAAATCAATAATACCCTGGTAAATCATCCATTTGGAAGCAAAACCATTAAGGGGTGGAATACCGGAAATGGACAAAGCAAAAACCAAAGCTGCGATAAATGTCAATGGCATAGCTTTCGATAACCCGCCCAGTTTGTCAATATCCTCATGTCCAGTTTGTTTGGCAATACTACCAGCCGACAGAAACAGTCCACTTTTGTATAAAGCATTATTCACCATGTGAAATAATCCGGCTGCAATACCCAATGGTGTACCAAGCCCAAAACCCACAACCATGTAGCCTACCTGCGATACTGCATGAAACCCAAGCAATCGCTTATAATTGTGCTGTATTAAAGCCATCAGTACTGCTATAATGATGGTGAGTACGCCCAGTGCAAGTAAAGTAAACTGCAACCACTCATTGAGAATAAATATATCGCTGCAGATGCGGGCCAGGAAGTAAATACCCAGCAATTTATCCAAAGATGCAGGCAAGTATGCTGATGAAGCTGCCGGGGCTTTCTTAGTATAATCAGGAATCCATGTATGGAAAGGGAATGCTCCCGCTTTTGTGAAGCTGCCGATAAGCATCGCTACAAAAGCCACAATAGCCGCAGATGAAGTGGTACTGATACTTACTTCCGACATATTCAAATTTCCGGCAATATTCCAAATCAATGCAATACCTAAAATCATAATACCATCGGAGGTACCAATCAGAATAAGCGTTTTCTTGGCCGCGGCAGAGCTTTCCTCATCATATGCCCTGATTAGTTTATAAAGTGTTAGCCCGAGAATCCCCCAGAAAAAGATAAACAACAACAGATTATCAGCCAAAACAGCACCATTGGCACATCCCAGTGTAATGAGAAAATATGGATAGAACGAGCCTGGCTTGTTTTTAATGGTTATGCTTTTCAGAGTGTAAATCAGAATGACTACGGCGAAGAAGTTCACACCAACAGTAATCAATTGGCTCAGCCCATCAATATTCACATAAAAATATTTACTAGCCCCGCTTAACACATTGTACACCCATGAACCTTCTGCACATAGATTGGCAAAACAATCAAACTGGAGTGTTTGCGGATCAATGCCGTAAATCTGCAGACTGAAAAATCCTGTTACAACAGCAATAGCCAGCGCCACAAGGCTACTCAGTAGATTCAGCCTCCTTGGCACCAGAAACAAGAGTAGTCCTGTGAGTATGGGTAAAAATATGATGTAACCTAATTCAGCCATAGCTATTCAGCTTAAATATTGCGTTTTATGTAATCTGTTCTTTTCTGCGATTGTTTAATCAATTCACTGGCAGACAGAATCTTTTTCCCTGAGCCGTAATCGTAAGCCACTGCCATACGTTCAGTGCAGCAGTAGCAGGGATCGACCGCAGCTAGTGAGATGGTTGCATCTGAGATGGTCTGACCCACGCACGCTTTCTTGAATGTGGCGATATTTACATAACTTGGAGCCCTTATCTTGTGCCTTGCAGGCGAATTGGTTCCTATAGTTTTTACAAAATGAAACACTTCCCCCCGGGGAGCCTCATAATGTCCTGTTCCCATTCCAGCAGGTACATTTTTCACGACAGTTTCAATGTCGCCTTCTTTCAATTTCTCAAGACCATCGCAGCATTGCTCAATAATTTTAATGGATTCAAACATTTCGAGCAACCGGACCTTAGCCTTTGCAAACACATCACCTTCGGTCGAAGTTATTACCTTCCAGTCAACCATGCCGTAAGCTGCATGCGGATCGTCCCTCCGCACATCGATATCGACACCTGAAGCACGTGCTGTTGGTCCTACTGCAGCATATTCCAGAATATCTTCCCGGGTTAGTATACCCACACCTTTTGTGCGGGCATGAATCACAGGATCATCCATCACTGCACCGGTAAGCAAGTCGGTTTTCTTTTTCAGGAACTTCATGGTTCCCCGGATCTTAGGCAACTTATCGCTTTGTATGTCCCTGCGTACGCCGCCAATTTTAAACATGGCGTAGCTATTTCTATTTCCAGAAATCATTTCGAAAAGATCCAATACCGGCTCTCGATATTTCCAGGCCCACATAAACACAGTATCATACCCCAGGAAATGACCGGCCAAGCCTACCCATAGTAAATGGCTATGAATTCGCTCCAACTCACCCACGATGCTACGGATGTATTTGGCGCGGTCAGGAATATCAACCTCAGCAATTTCCTCCATTGCATTTGCAAAAGCAAAAGGGTGCGATGTAGAACAAATACCGCAAATGCGTTCCACCAGGAAAAACGATTGATCGAAAGACTTGCTCTCACTGAGCTTTTCGATACCCCTGTGATTGTAACCTGTCTCCCACTTGATATCTCTCACAATTTCGCCCTCGCAATAGAGTTTAAACAACTCAGGCTCTTCCTGCAGCGGGTGATATGGACCAATTGGTATGATTTTTTGTTCACTCATGCCTTGTACATGGTTAATTAAAATCTTTTCGATACGGATACACGCCTTCTGCCCAATTACCTTCTGAAATTAGTTTTCCAGGATTGGGATGATTCAGGAATGTAATACCGAACAGCTCGTGCATTTCGCGCTCGATCCAGTCAGCGGCTACTAAAAACTGAGCCAACGATTGTATCTCGGGTTTCTCATGTGGCAATAAAACGTGTATGTTGTAAATATTGCCATTTGAATCGTCACTGAAATGGTACAGTATTTCAAAACCAGCCTTTGTATGATAGGCCGAAGCTATAATAAACCGGAACCTGATCTTTTGATGCAGAAATTTGGCAATATCCAAAATAAAACCAGGATTCACATTAACGGTTACCCTGTTTGCCCGCAAATAGTCCGTCCCCAGAATATGCTCGGCAAATTCCGACTTAATTTTTTCTATGAACTCGGCCCTTGTCATATGGTTACATAGTTTCAATTAACTTTACAATTCCGGCAATTATAGCTTCAGGTTTTGGCGGGCATCCGGGGATGTAAGCATCTACAGGTATAAGCTTATCAACCGGCCCGGCGAATGTATTGCCTTCGGCAAATATACCTCCTGTACAGCCGCATGCCCCAATCGCTACTACCTTGACTGGTTTGGACATTTGATCATAAACCTCCAACAACCGATCTTTATCCCGCTGATTGATGGAGCCATTGACCAAAAGCACATCAGCATGTCTGGGACTCCCCACCAGCTTCATTCCGAAACGCTCTACATCGTACCGTGGAGTGAGGCAATCAAGTATTTCAATATCGCAGTTGTTGCACGAAGCACCACCATAATGAAACAGCCACAATGACTTTTTAAAGCAAAAATCTTTAAATCCCACGGCTACGATTTTTAATATCCAAAATAGCTCAGCACAATGGCGATTACTACCAATGCATTCATCCAAACGAAGAAAAACCGCATTGCCTGATTGATCTTCAGTCTGGGGTTCGTATTTCTAATGAGGGTGATCAGTAAAACAACGGCAACCAACTTTAAAATGGCCCATAAAATATGAATACCGCTAAGTTGAACGCCACCCATTAATAGCAGTATGATTAAAGCAGGCAATATAAAAAACAGCATGTACTTACTTAGTTTGATCAAGGCAAAAGCGCTTCCGGAATACTCGATGAATGCACCTTCAGCAATTTCAGTTTCGGCTTCTCCCATATCGAAGGGAACCAACCCTAATTTGGCCTGGACGCAAAACATACCTGCTATAAAAAGTAAAACCCCCGAAAGGCTTCCAATATGTGAAGATCCTGATTGTTGCGCTTGCAATATCTCGTAAAGACCAGTTTCTAGATCTGACTTATAAATAATGGCTGCAATAACCAACAAAAACGTAAGTTCATAACCAATGATGAGTTTCATTTCCCGCGATGCACCCACTGATGCCAAAGGATTACCGGAAGCCATGGCTCCAATAATGTAAGTTAGCGAAGGAATGGTAAGCAGGTAAAAAATTACGATAATATCACCTTCAAAACCTGAATTAACTCCCAGGAGTGGCATCAATATCAGTACAGCCGCTATAGAAACGCCGCATAAAGCAAAAACCGGAGCCAACAAAAATGTGATTTTAGAACCATTTGCAGGCACGATCGTTTCTTTGACCAGTAAAAGTTTAAAAAAATCATAAAACGGTTGCAAAATGGGAGGTCCTTTACGGAATTGTACCGCTGCAGTCAATTTCCTGTCCACACCGGCAATGATACCTCCAACAACGGCTGTAAAGAGGAATCCTGGATAAATGAAAAAGTATAAAATATGCTCTCCCATCACTTTATTATGATTTTTTATTCTGCTTCTTTAAGTTCTTCCCACGGGATTTCGCGTATATAAATATTCTTTGTCAGCTCAAATACATGCTGCTCTTTTGTCAAATCTTCATCTGTTATGCGCACAGCTTCCCCGGGAGATTCTTTTACAAACTTTCTAAGGTCTTTCTCATCTTCCAGATCAAGGTATTGATCGCATTGGAGTTTAAACTGAAAAAAGTCGCTCATCATGGTACCAAAAGGGCAAATTGTAACGCATGATTTGCAGGCAATGCAAAGATTGAGTGCCCTGGTAATCATACCCGACACATCTTTTTCCAGGGCATCGCAAGGGCACACCTCCACACATGGCGCATCCTCACATCTTCGGCATGTATACTGAAATACAGCCAGTTCCCGGATCGTCTTCAAACCATCTGCTCCGTGCAAATCAAACACAACCCCTGCTGGCTGAACTTTATCGCAAGGGTGAGCAGGACTGCAATCCCTCAAATTCGACAAATCGATGACGATCTTTTTATTCATGCGATGAGTGTTATTTCCAAATATCAGGTTCGTTCTTTATTTCCTCATAAGTAAAAACAGGGCCATCCTTGCACACAAAGTATTTACCCATCATGCAATGCCCGCATTTACCAAAACCACATGACATGTTTTTTTCCATAGACAAATAAATTTTGTCATCCGGATACCCCATATCAAGCAGCTTGAAAGTGCCAAACTTCATCATTATGGGTGGACCACAAACCACTGCAATTGAGTTCTTAATATTGACATCAACCTTATCGAGAAGCTTGGTAACCACACCAACATCTTCTGCCCAGGTATCGTCCGGCTCATCCACGCTGCGCATCACTTCAAATTTTTTCACAGCCCGCAGCTCATCAATATAAGGTTTATAAATGCACTCCTGGGGAGTTTTGGAGCCGTAGCAGAAAATCAATTTTTTAATTTTATCTTCCTCAGCTTTCAAATTATAAAGGAGCGACCTCAAAGGTGCAAAACCACATCCTCCACCAAGAATAAGCACCTCCTTGTTATAAAATTCCTCCACCGGATAGCCACGGCCATAAGGCCCGCGGATCCCCATTGTAACACCTGGTTTAAGTTTATGTATTCGCTCTGTTACATAACCGGCTTTCATAATCGTAATTTGCATTTCATCATCAACCAGCGGAGATGAAGATGGTGTAAAAGGCGCTTCTCCCAGTCCATCGAGGGTAAGTTCCACAAACTGACCGGTTTTGAAAGGAAAAGCACGCTCAGGGCGTAACACAAATGACTTGATGGTAGGCGATTCCTCAATCACTTCCGTCAATTTGGCCTTAACAGGCTTGTATATGTTTTGATATTTAAACACTTAAAACCGCTGAATTAAGTTCAACGAACATCTCATTTTTACTAATTTTGCCAATGCAAGCTTCAATGCAGCGTCCACAGCCCGTACAGGCAATGGAATTAAATTTTTCGGGTTTCCACACATACTTGCAGAAATACCGGTTTCTAAACCGCTTACTCAGTGCGCCGAGCGGGTCTTCGCCTGCAGCTACCCGTTCGAAGCCCGGATATTGACAGGCATCCAGGTGGCGAACCTTTTCAAATCCGGGTTTGTCGATAAGTAAAAAACAGGTACAGGTTGGGCAAATTGTAGCACAAGCTCCACATGACACGCATTTACGTGCATATTTCATCCATATTTCTTCATCAGCCTGAAGCAACAATTGTTTGGTAGTTTCATAGTCAGGAAGGTCGGTATTAATACGATTCAGTTCTCCAATTACCTCATCTTGTTTTAATTTAACTGCATCGAGTGCACTCCTGCCGGCTGATTCTAAATTAATAAATGAATGAATCTCGGTCATGATACGGTCTCCTTTGTCTGTTATGGGGGTAAGTAAGACCCAATTCTCCAGAGTTGACAGCCTGAGATCGGCGTTTTCCATAGGTACAGGATCGACACCATAAGATGTGCAATGACAATGCTCCTGAATCGAGAAACAATCTGTACCCACCAAAACTGTATTGTTTAATCTATGCTTAAAAACTGCATCTGGGTATTCGGCATCCAAATAAATTTCCTTCAGAATGCTTAGCCCTTTCAAATCGCAGGAAGGCGCACCAATTATCATTATCGGATCGGCTTCATCTGTTGTCGCGGTAAGATTTTCTTCTACAGGAAGAAAAAATGACTTGAGGGGTGTAATGGGTTTGGCCTTATTGTATATAATCTCGTTAAAATTATCCTCGTTGATGATTTCATAATCCATATGCACACCATAATCCAGCGGAGCATAAACACGGTAATCTGCAATGAACTTCTTCATTACCCTGAACCAATCCTCCCAGCTTATTTTTTGTGCTTTTGTCATTGATTATGGGATAAATTTCACATAACTAATCTACAAAAAATAAACCTACGTGTCAATTTTTTTACTATATTATATACTATTTTAAATAAGTCCTAATACAAATAAACAACTCTAAATATCAAGAAATTGTGTAATAGCACAAAATTTCGATATTTTCAGTATATATTTGCACAAATAAAATATAGGAAATTATTCACAAAATGGTCTCAAGACACATTTCAAAAAGATTACTTTATTACAGGTCGGCATTAGTACATTTGGAAAAAATGGGGTTTGAATACGTATACTCCAAAACCATTGGTGAAGAAATAGGTGTAAGCCCTGATGTGGTGCGCAAAGATTTTTCAAACATAGAAATCAGGGGTAAACGGAAGGTTGGCTACAAAGTAAGCGACCTTATTAGGAAACTGGATGAAATGTTTGGGAAAACATGCTGCTTTGAAATCATTGTGGTAGGCATGGGGAATATTGGCAAGGCACTAACAAAATATGAAGATTACCTGAGCGAGCGTATAAAAATTTTAGGCGGGTTTGACATCAACCCAAGCCGCATAAAAAGCTTTAATGAGATTCCCATTATGCACTTCAATGAAGTTGAAGCTTTTGTAGCCAAAAACGGCATTAAAGTGGCCGTAATAACGGTTCCTGAAATATCGGCACAATTAGTTTGCAACAAATTGATTGAGGCTGGCATAAAGGGCATTCTAAATTTTGCTCCTGTTATGCTAAAAGTTCCCGACGATGTGTTTGTAAAGAATATTAGCATTGCAGATGAAATTACACGAGTATTTTACCACGCCAGAATAAATTAAGCAGAAAACAGATTTGAACGACACAAGCCCAACATATCGTGTCATTATAAAAGGGCTGGTACAGGGAGTTGGTTTCAGGCCTTTCGTTTATCGTATTGCCCAAAAATATAAAATCAGCGGGTGGGTAAGAAACACAACGCGGGGAGTAGAAATAGAAATGCAGGGAGCAGAATACGCTATTAAATCATTCATGGAAGCAATACATGAAGACACACCGCCAGCAGCCGAAATAAACTACTCGGAAATTCAAAGCACAAACCCGAAAGCAACACATAAAACTTTTCGCATCATTAAAAGCTCGGGCGAGAGCAATGATATTACAGAGATAAGCCCCGATATTGCTGTTTGCAAAGATTGCCTATATGACATACAATTTCAACCACACCGGATCAACTACCCATTTATCAACTGTACAAATTGTGGCCCTCGTTTCAGCATCATAAAAGATATTCCATATGACCGCCCAAAAACCACCATGAATAGTTTTCATATGTGCAGTCAATGCCATAATGAGTACACCAAAATCAATGACAGAAGGTTTCATGCACAACCAATAGCCTGTAACAATTGTGGCCCGGCATACACCTTACATTTAAACGGTTCAGAAACTTTAGAAACAACCTCAATCTTAAAACAAACGGCACAAATTATAGACAATGCTGGTATTGTTTTAATTAAAGGGATTGGCGGTTTTTTCATTTGTGGAGATGCCTACTGTGAGGAAGCTACGAGAAAAATCAGAAAAATTAAAAAGCGCGACAAGAAGCCTTTTGCCGTGATGCTATCCGGGTTAAAAGCCCTCGAAAAACATACACAACCCAACCAGCAGGAGCTAAAAAGCCTGCAATCATGGCAGCGCCCTGTCGTATTGCTTAAACAAAAATCGAAATGGTTAGCCACAAGTATCAACAGCGGACTGGAGACTCTTGGCTGTATTTTGCCTTACATGCCATTTCATTTTTTGCTTTTCGAACAACTAAAAACAGACACAATAATATACACCAGCGCCAATTTTTCGAACAATCCGATTATAAAAGAGAATCAATTTGCATTGGAATATTTTACGGGTAAAGTTGACGCCATATTAACTTATAACCGCACAATAGAAAACCGCGTAGACGATTCGGTAATTCAGGTTATTCAAGACAAACCCCAGCTTTTAAGAAGAGCACGTGGATATACCCCCAGATCCATACAACTTGCCGGGTCTGAGCACAAGATAGTGGCTTTGGGGGCAGATCAAAAGGGCTGTTTTAGCCTGGGCATGCCCGGTAAAGCAATTATGAGTCAACACATCGGAGCTTTAGACAATACAGAAACCTTCAATTTTTTCCTAAACACTATTGATCATTTCCGGGAACTCTTCCACTTCGGCACTCCGGAAGCAATTGCTGTAGATGCTCACCCTGATTATTTTAGCCACGAGCATGGGTTGCAACTCTCAAAACACTTTAACGTGCCGCTGCTAAGCACATTTCATCATCATGCACACATAACTTCTGTATTGGCTGAACACCAAGTTACAGAAAAAGTAATCGGCATAAGCATGGATGGCACCGGGTATGGTACAGACGGTCATATTTGGGGAAGTGAGTTCTTAATTGCCGACACCAGAGAGTTTGAAAGGCCTTATCACTTTAAATATATGCCAATGCCGGGTGGCGAAAGCGCCATACAACATCCATGGAAAATGGCAGTGGCAGTCATAGTACAAACATTCAAAAACGGCGATGACCTTGCCTTTCAGTATTTTGGCAAATCTATTGGAAAGCAGCAGATTAAACTCGTCATTGAAAGTATAGAGAAAAACATCAATTGCCCGCTCACCTGCGGTGCCGGGAGACTATTTGATGCTGTGGCAGCCCTGCTGGGAATTTGTCTGAACTCGGGTTATGAAGCAGAAGCACCCATGAAATTGGAATCGCTTGTAAAAAACAATTCGTCTGAGGCTTATACTTTCAAAATTGAAAAAAATCACGTATCTTTTAATGAAATGTTTCATCAAATCATTGATGATATGCAAAACAACATTAGCCCATCAGAAATTGCCACCAGATTTCATCAAACGCTGGTTGAGGTTATTGTTGAAACAGCACTGATCCTGCGAAAGCAATACGACATAAACACTGTCGCACTTTCAGGAGGATTATTTCAGAACCGTTTCGTTATGCGAAACACTGTAAAAAAACTGAAAGAAAAGCACTTCAAGTGCCTGGTAAACGAAAACGTACCGCCAAATGATGGTGGAATAGCCCTGGGCCAGTTAGCTATTGCCAATGCCCGCATGCGTAGCATTTAATCCGGAATACATTTAGCAAAACAAACTCAGATCCATGTGTTTAAGCATACCAGTCCGCATAGAAAGCATCGAAGGAAGTGAAGCTGTAGTTTCAATTAATGGAGCAACTTACAAAGCCGGCATTCACCTCATCGACAATCTCAAAATTGGTGATTACGTGCTTTTACACGCCGGATTTGCCATTCAGAAAATCAGTGATGAGGAAGCCCGGGAAACACTGGAAATTATTAAGCAGATGAACAATGTGAATCGAAAGCTATGAAGTACGTCCATGAATACAGAAACAAAGAGCTCTCACAAAAGCTCATCAATGCGATTCACGACTCAGCCAAAGGAGAATACACCTTTATGGAGGTTTGTGGCGGACATACCATGGCCATACAAAGATTTGGAATTCCCTCGCTCCTGCCGCCCGAAATCAAGCTACTCTCTGGTCCGGGCTGTCCGGTTTGTGTAACCGAAAAATCCTATATCGATACAGCCATAGCCTACGCAAGGCTTTCAAACACCATTATCGCCACTTTTGGTGATCTGATGCGCGTACCCGGCTCCTCCTCATCGCTGGAACTGGAAAAAGCTCTGGGAAGTGATGTCACCATTGTATTATCAGCGCTGGAAGCCCTGAAGCTCGCACAGAACAAGCCGGAGAAAAGAATTATTTTTTTAGCCATCGGTTTTGAAACCACCGCCCCGGGCACCGCGGTAGCTGTGGATCAGGCCAGCAAAGCAGGGGTAAAAAATTTTTTCATCCTCAGCGCCCACAAATTGATGCCACCGGCCATGAAAGCCATTGTGGATGAAGGTATCAAAATTGATGGTTACATCTGCCCGGGCCATGTGAGTGCCATTACCGGATCAGCAATATACGAAGACATAGCCCGAAAATACAAAATTCCGTGCGTCATATCCGGTTTTGAGCCCCTGGACCTGCTGCAAACCATTTTGGCACTAATGCGCCAGGTGAATGAAAACAAGCCTGCAGTGGAAATTCAATACACACGGGCCGTGCAACCCAACGGGAACACAAGAGCCAGGACAATGATGAAGCAAGTTTTCACTGTAGCTGACAGCGAATGGCGGGGTTTAGGCAATATTTCAAAAAGCAAACTGATACTCACTGAAAAGTACCAGCAATATGACGCGCTAAAAATGATTCCTGTTGAAGTGGAACCCACAATCAGCGATAAAGGATGCATTTGTGGCGAAATACTTAAAGGTCTGAAAACGCCTCTTGATTGCAAACTATTTGGAAACGAATGCACGCCTGAAAATCCGGTGGGTGCGTGTATGGTCTCGGGTGAAGGAGCCTGCCAGGCCTATTTTCGTTACCAACCACAAACCGAAACGACATGAATAATTACATCAGACTTGGACATGGCAGCGGCGGCAAGTTGATGCATGAACTGATTCATGACATATTTTACCGGCACTTTGGGCATCAAGAACTTAAAAAAGGTGCTGACTCAGCCTTGCTTCAGAGCAACGGACACAGGTTGGCCTTTACCACGGATTCGTTTGTTGTAAATCCGCTCTTTTTCCCGGGTGGCGATATTGGCAAGCTTGCAGTTTGTGGTACGGTGAACGATCTTGCTGTTTGCGGAGCCATTCCACAATACCTGAGCGCGGGTTTTATTCTTGAAGAAGGTTTTTCAATAGATGAATTGGAAAAGATTGTAATTTCTATGGCTTGTGAAGCCAAAAATTCAGGCGTAAATATAGTCACCGGCGACACAAAGGTTGTGCACAAAGGCATGGCAGACAAACTTTTTATTAATACCAGCGGAATAGGGTACATCCCTGAATATGCCGGCAGTTTTGCAAGTAATCGTAAAATCAAAAAAGGCGATGTACTTATCATTAATGGGACTTTAGGGGACCATGCCATTGCAGTACTCTCTGAACGTGAAGACCTGCCTTTCCAAAGTACTATAAAATCAGATTGTGCATGTCTGAACCACTTAATTCACAGCTTACTTGAAAAGAAACTGCACGTGAAATTCATGAGGGATCTCACCCGTGGAGGATTGGCCACCTGCCTGAATGAAATTGCACAAGCACAAGCTATCGACATTGAAATTAACGAAACCCGGATACCCGTCAAAGCTTCAGTTGAAGGAATTTGCGAGACACTGGGCTTTGATCCCTTATACCTGGCCAACGAAGGAAAAGTGGTCATCATTGTATCAGCTGAAGATGCAAGCGAAGTACTCGAAACACTAAAAGCAGACGACCTTGGAAAGGAAAGCACTATAATTGGCAGGGTTACAAGTGAAAATGGTAAAAAAGTTATAGCAGAAAGTGCCATAGGTGGGAAACGCATATTACAAATGCGTACAGGAGAGCAACTTCCCAGAATTTGTTAATCAAAGAACACGGCCATGCATGAAATAGCCATTGTAGAAAACACCTTTAAAATAATACTTGAAGTTGCCCGGCGCGAAAAACTATCAAAAATTAGACGGGTAAACTTTTTAATTGGAGAAATGCATGCCATTGTACCAGGTATCTTCCATCATGCATTTGAAAGCGCTGCCCTTAATACTATTGCCGAAAACGCTGAACTGAATTTAGAGATTGAACCCATTAAAATGAGATGCCGGCAATGTGGCCACGAGTTTATCATTAAAGATTCAGAATATAAATGCAACGAATGCAAAAGTTACGACCTTGATTTACAAAGCGGTAAAGAATTAACCATTAAAAGTATTGAAGGAGAATAGCCATGGAAATAAAAATTATGCGCAACGTACTGGATAAAAATCAGAACAAGGCTGATGAAATTCGACAATTATTGCAGGAAAAACAAATTACGATGTTCAACTTTATTAGCTCTCCCGGCTCCGGTAAAACAACCATACTGGAACTTATTTGCCAGAAATTTGCTCAAAAAACCCGTCTGGGCATTATTGAGGGTGATGCCTATACAGATCGCGATGCAAAAAGGCTGGCAATATATGATGTGCCAGTAGTACAAATCAACACAGAGGGCACATGCCACCTTGATTCTCACAGCATCAACAAAGCACTTGAACAATTCAATTTAGATGACCTTGATATCATTATTGTCGAAAATGTGGGCAATTTAATCTGTCCCACTGCTTTCGATTTGGGCGAGCATTATCGCATAGCTGTGGTTAGCACAACTGAAGGTGACGACAAGCCGATAAAATACCCCATGTTGTTCAGAGAATCACACGCTGTAATATTGAATAAAACAGACCTTATCCCTTACACCAATTTCTCAATGGAGCAATTCAATAAAGATCTAAAAACATTGAATGGCAAAATACCTATCTTCAATATTTCGAGCACCAAAAAAAATGGACTCAACGCATTGATGGAGTGGTTTGGCAAGCGCTTTAGCCGGGTTGCAGAATTATAGCGGGTTTATATACAACCCCTCTGAACAAATAGATTGGAGAATTCGTATTTTCGAACCAGCTGATTATCTAATATTTGCACGTGAAAAAATCAAGACTCAAATATATAATTGCAAGTAAAAAACATACCCGCTCTTTCCTGCTAATTTTGAGCACCCTGGCGGGGATAGGTGCTGGTATAACCGCACTTGTACTTAAAACTGCAGTTTTTGAGTTACAGGAATACCTCACAAATTCGGTATGGCAAAAAAACTCATTTTACTTGCTATTTGTCTATCCTGTGGCAGGTATCATCATGTTGGCCATATTACGCAAATACATTTTTCATGATCAGGGCAGGCACAACATCACCAGCCTGTTGTATGCCATTTCAAAACAAAACAGCAGGGTACCCGGCCACAAAATATACTCTTCAGTTTTCGGGGCCATAATAACAGCAGGTTTTGGCGGTTCAATTGGCCTGGAGTCGCCCATTATTTCTTCGGGTGCCTCAATTGGAAGCAACCTGGGGAAAAGATTCAACCTGGAATACAAAGAAGTAACGCTTTTACTGGCCTGTGGCGCATCAGGAGCCATTGCTGCAATTTTCAACACACCCATTGCCGGTATCGTTTTCTCTTTCGAAGTGTTGCTGCTCGACCTGAACCGTTTCTCACTTATTCCATTGCTAATAGCATCAGTAACAGGAGCACTGACGACGTGGGCATTTTACCCGAATGAAATACCACTGCATTTCGAAATATTACATCAATTTGAGCTCAGCCAGCTGCCGTGGTATCTTTTACTGGCCATTATAGGTGGACTTATCAGCACTTACTTTACGCGCACCTTTCTTTATTTTGAGCAACAGTTCGATAAATTCCGAAATCGCATCACAGGGCGTTTAGCAGGCGGATTGGCCCTTGGTGTGCTCATCACACTCTTTCCTCCCCTTTGGGGCGAAGGGTTTAAAACCATTAAATTGCTGATATCAGGAAAAATACTGGAACTATCCAGCGAAAATATCATTGGCACCATGATGAACGAATATGGAATTATGATATTTCTTTTGCTTTTAATCTTCCTGAAAGTAATCGCCACTGTAACAACCATACGTGGTGGTGGTATAGGCGGCATCTTTGCACCTTCACTTTTCACAGGCGCTATAATGGGCTTCTTGTTTGCCTACGGCCTGAATCAAACCGGACTGTTTCACCTCTCCACAAGTAATTTCACCCTGGTAGGCATGGCCTCAGTACTGGGGGGCGTTTTGCATGCACCTCTGACCGGAATTTTCCTTATAGCAGAAATAACCCAGGGTTACGAGTTAATAGTACCGCTTATGCTCACAACAACCATTGCCTATATTACATCAAAAAAATTATCTCCCGATTCCATTATAACCTATCAATTATCCCGAACAGGAGAACTAATCACGCATCATAAAGATAAAGCTGTACTGCACTTTCTGGACAGGAAGCGTATTATTGAAACCGATTTTGACACCGTAAGAATTGACCAGAAACTGGGAGAACTTGTCGATCTGATATCGAAATCGCACCGAAATATTTTTCCCGTGGTCGATAAAACAGGTTACCTGATCGGTCTTATCAGGCTTGATAAAGTTCGTAGAATCATGTTTAAAAAGGATGCCTACACAATGCCTGTTTGGCACTTAATGGAAACTCCACCTGATGTAATTGAAGAAAATGACACTATGGAGACCATTGTAAAAAAATTCAATCAGGCAAAAGCATGGAATCTTCCGGTAATAGACAATGGCATATATCAGGGCATGGTCTCACGATCGAAATTATTCAGCGTTTACAGAGAGGTTTTGGTAAAAATTACTGACGATTAGCACCCCAAAAGCAAAAATTCAAATTGCATTAACATTTCTGGTTTTAAAATAACACAATAAATTGTAACTTTACCGTTCTAATAACGTCGTATTGACGTATTTTAGCGATAAATTAACCCAAAAACCTATTTATAAGCAAACGACATGTCGTTGTAAAACCCATTGACCATGATTAAAATTGAAAACTTACACAAATCCTACCAGATGGGGCTCAACAAGCTTCACGTATTAAAAGGGCTCAATTTCACAATTAACGATGGAGAATTGGTTTCAATAATGGGATCTTCAGGATCCGGGAAATCGACACTCCTTAATATTTTAGGACTGCTCGACAATTACGATGAAGGTGCTTTCTATCTGGATGACTTGCTGATTCAAGACCTGAACGAAACAAAAGCTGCAGCTTACAGGAATAAGTATTTTGGCTTTGTATTTCAGTCGTTCAACCTTATTACATTTAAAAATGCCCAGGAAAATGTGGCGCTGCCATTATACTATCAGGGTGTGACTCGTAAGAAACGCAACCGCATAGCGCTCGAATACCTTGATAAAGTCGGCTTAAAAGACTGGGCCGCCCACCTGCCCAGCGAGCTTAGCGGAGGTCAAAAGCAACGCGTTGCCATAGCCCGCGCATTGGTTACAAACCCAAAAGTAATTCTGGCAGATGAACCCACCGGAGCACTTGACAGCCAGACATCTTACGATGTAATGGATATACTGAAAGATATCAACAAAACCGGCATTTCGGTAATAATTGTAACGCACGAGCACGACATTGCAGAGATGACCAACAGAATCATTAAACTGCATGATGGACAAATAATGAAACCCGAAGAAGCCGAAAAATCTGCGTCTTATGTTTGATATCGACAAATGGCAGGAAATTTTCTCGACCATCCGAAAAAATAAACTGCGTACGTTTCTAACTGCGTTCAGTGTTGCATGGGGTATTTTTATGCTTATAATTCTGCTGGGAGCCGGAAAAGGGCTTCAAAATGCAGCCATGCATAACTTTAAATCTGATGCCGTTAACAGCCTGTGGGTTTATACCGGAAAAACCAGCAAAGCCCATGAAGGGTACCAGCCCGGCCGCAATATTCGTTTCACAAATAAAGACTTTAATGAAACGAACCGGTTAAACAAGGAAGTCATACAGAGCAGCTCGGCCCGATTAAGTGTCTGGAGTACCGATATACAATACGGAGATGAACTTGTGGGACACAGGGTTTATGGCGTACATCCGGGTACTGAAGAGCTCGAGCAATTGACATTTGAACAAGGTCGCTTCATTAACAAACTCGACATGAAGCACTTTAAAAAGGTGGTATCTATCTCCTACAAAACGAGAGATGCTCTATTCAAGAAAAATGAAGATCCGATTGGCAAATACATTCGACTGGGCGACATGCCATTTAAAATTATTGGGGTGTTTAAAGACCAGTCTGAGCGCGACAACGAGCGGGTATACGTACCCATAGCAACAGCGCAAAAAGCCTTTGGCGAAGGCAACAGAATCCATAACCTGGCCTTTACCTCAGAAAAAATCTCTATTGAGCAGAGTGTAGCGCTTGAGAAAGATTTGCGAAAGCAATTTGCCAAACGCCACCACTTCGATCCAGAAGATGATCGTGCAATGTATGTGAACAATAATATTGAAAATGCCAAAGAAATCAGAAGCGTGTTTACAGGAATTTCACTTTTTGTATGGCTCATTGGCATTGGAACCATCATTGCCGGAATTGTGGGCGTCAGTAATATAATGCTGATAGTGGTAAAAGAACGTACAAAAGAAATCGGTGTACGCAAGGCAATAGGAGCTACACCCTGGTCAGTGATAAACCTTGTATTGCTCGAGTCCATAACCATCACAACCCTTGCTGGTTATTTCGGACTGGTATTAGGCGTGGGTATCCTGGAATTACTTTCAGCGAATATGCCCAATTCAGATTTTTTCAGAAACCCTGAAGCAGACTTTTCTGTGGCTGTAAGCGCTACCATTTTACTAATAGTTAGTGGCGCTATAGCAGGATTAATCCCGGCCAGAAAAGCTGCTAAAATTAAACCCATTGTCGCACTACGCGACGAATAAAACCTTGACGATATGTTTGACATTGATCGTTGGCAGGAAATCATACATACACTCAAAAGCAATAAATTACGCACGTTTTTAACAGCCTTCGGGGTGTTTTGGGGTATTTTTATGCTTACAGTAATGCTTGGTTCAGGAACAGGCCTTGAAAATGGCATTTACAAAAATATGGGAGATTTCTCGACCAACTCTGCTTTTATGTGGACCCAGAAAACCACTGAACCCTACAAAGGATTTGAGGCAGGTAGAAACTGGAACTTTAATAACGGAGACACCAAAGCCATACTTGATAATGTAGC
>Ga0102940_1000552_pt1 | contig 25581 bp, 18 predicted proteins | sample SalPonR2_C_D1_MG_FD_78215 | JGI IMG/M metagenome (GOLD analysis project Ga0102940, IMG submission 78215) | Salt pond soil microbial communities from South San Francisco under conditions of wetland restoration - Salt Pond MetaG R2_C_D1_MG | ecosystem: Environmental > Aquatic > Marine > Intertidal... | reverse complement strand
TCCGCAATGTGGGCCGCTGTCTCGGGGTGGTCGCCCGTTACCATGACCACGCGAATGCCAGCCTCCTGACAGGCCGCAATAGCCGGAGTCACCTCTTCCCGGGCAGGGTCGATAAACCCGGCCATGCCCACCCATACCAGGTCACGCATTATTTGGGATTCTGCAGGCTCTTCCGGTGCGCGACGGTAGGCAAAGCCCAACAGACGATACCCCTGCTGGGCTAATTGATCAGCTTTTGCGTACCAATCTTCTTTATTACCGGGCAACACCTCTTCGCCCGCTGCATTAAGCGTATGTGTACAATGAGGTAATAGTGCCTCCACTGCTCCTTTGACCGCAATCAGGTAATCCTGTCCGGTCTGATGAACGGTGGCCATGAATTTCAGGTCGGCAGAAAAAGGAATCTCCCCAACCCGCTTGCGATCGGCCCACTCACCGCGCACCTGATAAGCAGCCCGTAGAATGGCCACATCGACCGGGTCTCCCAGGGCTTTCCCGGAATCGTCGGTCGCGACAGATGCGTCGTTACACAGCGTGCCAATGTGGAGTAATTTGGTGAGGCGTTCATCCCCGGCATTAGTGTCGGCAATTTGGCTCACTACAATGGGTTCTTTTTCCGCACTATGCTCCGGTAAAGCCACCAACTCCAGGCTCATGGTATTTTCCGTCAGAGTACCCGTCTTGTCAGAAAAAATCACATTCGTTTCCCCCAACGTCTGTACCGCCTGCAGGCTTTTTACGATGGCATTTTCCCGGGCCAGGGCCTTCATCCCCCGGGCCAGGGTGATGGTGGCAATAATAGGTAATCCTTCGGGAAGGGCTGCTACGGCCAGCGCAATAGCCGTTTCGATCAGCAAAAGCCACTCGGCAAACTGGGTACGTATCCCCCCGGAAATGAAAATGATAGTAGTAATGAGCAACGTGAGCCAAATCAGGTTCTTGCTGAGGTGGTTCAGTCGCTTATCAAGGGGAGTGGCTTCTTTTTTGGCCGCCCGGGTCAATTGTGAGATTTGCCCCAGCTGTGTCTGCTTACCGGTAGCCACCACGATAGCACGGGCATTGCCACGGGAAACGATAGTCCCCTGAAAGACCATATTCACCTGATCGGCCAGTACCGTAGCTGCGGGTAGCGGGTGGGTCTGTTTATGGACAGGAGTCGATTCTCCGGTGAGCGCAGCTTCTTTTAACGTAAGGCGGTGTTGTTCGGTTATCCGGGCATCCGCCGTTACCAGGTCGCCGGCGTCGAGGTAGAGAAGATCCCCGGGTACCAGGTCGACAGAATCGATCTTTTGGCGACGACCAGCACGAATAACCGTCGCGCGGGCCCGCCCCATTTTAAATAATGCCTGCATCGATCGTACCGCCTGCCATTCCATGAGGTAACCAATCAGGGCATTCAGCAGAATAACCACGACAATGGCGATACCTTCGGGAATCTCCCCAAACGCAAAGGCCAGGATGCCGGCTACCAGCAAAAGCCAGACGATAGGGCTGACAAACTGATCGACAAGGATGCGCAACCGGCTTTTAGTCCGGTGTTGCTTTAATTGATTCGGGCCATACTTTACCAATCGCTGCCGGACCTGCTGCTCCGTTAATCCCTCTTTGAGATCGGTCTGTAACGCCCCGGCAACAGCTTGCGCCTCTTGGGCAAAAGAAGATATGGAGACTTCGCCTTCCACAGTCTGAAGTTTTAGTTGTGTCAGCTTGTTATGATTGAGGATTTCCTCATCACTTCAAGTCGAGTATAGACTCACCGCAAGAAGATGAACATAGCTTAACTTCGTGAGTCGTCTGGCTATGAAATAGGAAAACTTTTCCAATCAGTCAATAGCAGCACTCCCTCATCTTTAGATTATTGGTGCCTAGCTGTTAGCCACCTCAATGTCAAAGCCCGCATCTTCTACAGCTTCAATCACATCCTCCGTCCTCACGTCAGCACCCTGAATCGTTAGAATTTTATCGGGATTATCGGTATCGACTTCCCACTGTTGTATGCCGGGCACCTCGTTGAGGAAATTAGTCACACTGCGCACACAACTCCCGCAATTGATGGTTGTTTTAAAGGTCTTTTTGTCCATGTCTAAAATTTATCTTTTGTTTACAGCAAAATACACCTGATGAACAAAAAATTAGCCTTCGCGGTTGCCTTAATTCTCTTTCCTTTATGCGCTTTCGCACAGGAACAAGTACAAGGTCAGGTACTTGACGGACGCACCGGGACACCCCTTCCCGGGGCTACTATACAATTCTCCGGTACGCAGCAAGGTAGTACCACCAATAAGCAGGGGTTATTTGCCGTTCCTCTTTTTGGCGACAGCCTGGTCATCTCCTACATCGGCTACCGCAACGACACCATCGTTGGCTTAAGTCCTGACGCATTTTACACGGTCTCCTTGCAGGCCGGCACTGCACTACCGCAGGTTACGGCCCGCGCGCAGCGCATCCGCATGGACCTCAACCGGGCGGCTTCCATTCAGCGAATTGATGCAACGCAAATCGCGCAAACCGACCAACTCAATCCAGCAGCATTACTCAATCAGGTGCCCGGTGTGTTCATGCAGACCGGAGCCCTCAACACCAACCGGATTACGATCCGGGGGGTGGGTAACCGCAACCCGTTCGGTACGGCCAAAATACGGGCCTACCTCGACGACATCCCCCTGACCAACGGCGTGGGCGAGACGGTGCTGGAGGATATCGATCTCAGCCTGGTCGACCAGGCTATCGTGCGGCGGGGCCCCACGGCCAGCAGTTACGGTGCCGGACTGGGCGGCCTGATTCAATACCAAACACCGGGACAACAAGCCACTACTCCCCACTTCATTCTGCAACAACAGATAGGCAGCTACAATACCCGGCGCACCACGGCCCAGGCCCGCCTTCCGGCAAAAAACCAGCCCTTACAGCTCGACCTTACTCTGAACCGGGTGCACAGCGACGGGTACCGCGAAAACAATACCTACGATCGTACTTCCCTCACTGCCCTGGGGCGATATGGCCGCGGTGAGCGCGATCAGGCCACGGTGTTCATTAACTACAACGACGTCAAGGCATTCATACCCTCTTCCCTCAACCGCACTGACTATCTGGAAAACCCAATCCGGGCGGCCTTCACCTGGGCTCAGGTGAGTGGGTTTGAAGATTATGAGCGGCTCTTAGCCGGCCTTTCGCACCGACGGGAGTGGCTAAGCCTTTCGGCAAAAAACTCCCTGCAATCCTCCTTTAGTTTATTCGGTACCGTACGCAACAACTACGAGGTACGCCCCTTCAATATTTTGCGGGAGGATAACCGTGCTTTGGGGCTACGCACGCAGTGGGACTACCGACCCCAGGCCAGGCAATCGCTGCCCCTGGCCACTATCGGCCTTGAGTACTACGATGAACGCTACGACTGGACCACCAACGAAACGCTGAATGCCGGCAACCTAGGGGCGTTGCTTAGCGATCAATTAGAAAATCGCCGCTATTACAATCTGTTCGCCGAGCTCAATTGGTCGCCGGCGGAACGATGGCTGCTCACGGCCGGTATCAACTTCAATCAGACCCGATACACCCTGACCGATCGCTTCACTACCGATGATCAGGATGTCAGCGGTCAGTACCAGTTTGACCCGGTATGGTCGCCACGCCTCAACCTGGCTTACCGGCTCACCCCGCGCATCAATCTGTATACCACGCTTAGTCATGGGTTCTCTCCACCCAGCCTGGAAGAAACCCTCAACCCTGACGGCACCCGCAATCCCGACATACAGCCCGAGCGCGGCTGGAACCTGGAAGCCGGCAGCCGGGGCAGCTATCTGGGCGGACAGATTAATTATGAGCTTACGCTGTACCGCATGTGGATCACGGACTTGCTCGTGGCCCGCCGCACTGCCCTCGATCAGTTTATCGGCATCAACGCCGGTGGTAGCATTCATCAGGGGGTAGAAGCGCAGCTCAGTTGGCAGGACCGACGTGAGCCGGGTACTTTTGCCCGCCTCACCTACACCTTTAGCGACTATTTCTTTGATACCTTCACGGATAACGAGAATGACTTCAGCGGCAACGAATTGACGGGACAGCCCCGGCATCAGGCGGGTATTGAAGCCCAATGGCAGGCCCCGCTGGGTTTTTATCTACACGGCCGCTATCGCTTTACCGGCGCCTTCCCGATCCGCGATGACAACAGCCTGAATAGCGAACCCTGGCAAACCATCGACCTAAGGCTGGGCTGGCAGGGGCAGGTTGGTCAACACTGGCACCTCACGCCCTATCTTGCCGTGCAAAATGCCCTCGACGAACAGTATGCTTCTATGATCCTGATCAACGCCAGGGGCTTCGGTGGAGCTGCTCCCCGCTACTATTACCCGGGGTTGCCACGAAACTTTTATGCTGGAATTCGGTTGGAATATCAAATCAAAGAGTAAATGGACATACGCCGTGTAAGTCGAGAGGAGATCGAGAAAGCCCGCTGGAACGGATGCGTACACTACGCCCCCAACGGTAATATATTTGGATACATGTGGTATCTGGACTTTATCGCTAAAGACTGGGAAGCACTGGTTGAAGGGAATTATCTTTCCGTTTTTCCTCTGGTGCATCGCCCGGGACGCCTGTTTGGCAAAGAACTCTACCAGCCCAAAATGATGCGAGAATTAGGCATCTACAGCGTCAAGGCCCTCTCTGCACCCCGCATAAGAGCGTTTTTGGATGCTATTCCCGAAGAATATCGCTATATTGATATCACGTTGAACGAGCGGAACCGTCCTCCCCAAGATACCGGATTTGAGGTGACGGAAAAGACGAATTTCCAGCTGATGCTCAACGAACCTTACGAAGTGCTTTCCAGGCGATATTCCGATGGCCTACAGGCGCGGTTACAACGCGCCGAGGCCGCCGGTTTACTCCCTGTCAGTAATATCAAACCCGAGGCTATTGCCGGGTTCTATCGCGAGCATACCCAGGACCGCGATCAGGTAGAACGCACCTTCCACGGTCTGCAGCGCATTATGTATAACGTATTGCACCGCGGTCAGGGCTTTGCTACTGCTATCAAAGACGCAGAAGACAACCTGTGCGCCGTAAATTTCTACGTGTTCAGCCATGGTAAAATGCTCAGCCTGGTGCCGGTAGCCTCCCCTTACGGTCGCGAGCACGGTGCCCTGGAAATGATGACCGACCTCGCTCTGCGCAGCAACGAAAACCGCCCGCTCCTACTCGATTTCAATACGGAAACCGAGGCACCCTTTGCCCGTGATTTTGGCGCTCAGCCTAATGCCTACTATCAAATACAGCGCAATAATCGGGTTTTGGGCCTGTTGTAGCCCCGGTTTTCCCCACACTAAAGTAAAGTGAGATTGGGGCATAGACACGTTCGTAAAGTTATGGCAGTTAGAGCCCAGCCTCCTGGCACAGGGTATTAGGTAGAAGGTATAAAGACTTCACAATGTATCTTATACCCTTTGCCAAATACAATGTGAGGTTGCGACAGTCAGCCATTTAACGACTAGCTCACCCCCAACCTCACATTAAAGTAGTGGGGTAGGTGGAATATGGCCGTCGGGATAGCGGATGTCAGTGAGGTAGAGTCCCTCAGGCGGGGCACTAGTGCTCATCTTAAGGCGTTGTTGCGTATCCATGGCCTGACGTACTTCCTGCAGGCTTACCTTGCCCGTGCCGACATTAAGGCACATCCCTACAATTAGGCGGACCATCCCGCGCAGGAAACGATTCGACGCAATATGGTATACCCAATGGTCGGGCTTATCGGTAACGACCCACTCGCTGCGTTTCAGGTCACAGATCATAGTTTTAGCCTGATTATTGCTTTTGCAAAAAGGGAAAAACTCCTCGTACTCCAGCAGGAGGGCCGCAGCTTCCTGCATCCGTTCCAATTCTGGTTTGCGAGCATAGTTATAATAGGTCACCGTTTTTTCCCGAAAGGGATCCTTGGCGAAGGTAATATGGTACTGGTAGGTCCGGTGATGAGCATCAAAGCGCGCATGGGCATCCCACGCTACGGGTACGATGCGGCGAATAGCAATATCGGGGGGTAGAAATTTATTCAACCGCCGCACAAAGTTGGGCGGAAAGGTACCGGCAAAATTAAAATGTGCAAAATACTGCAGGGCATGTACCCCGGTATCGGTACGTCCGCATCCGGTGACTTCGATAATCTTACCGAGGATGGTGGTCAGGGCATCTTCAATGGTTTCCTGGACGGAGATTTGTCCCAGTTGTTTTTGCCAACCGAAAAACTCGGCACCGTTGTAGGCACATTCAATAAAATAACGTTGGTTGGGTGCAGTCATGCGGGCTAATGTTGCTGATTGAGCAATGAACGTACAGGCATTAAAATTGGTTCAGGATTATCGGCTTCACCAATTACCAATTTAGACGCAATGGTGGTATCACGGCTGGCAATGCGTGAAGACGCGATGGTATCACAGCTCTACTCTTCTTCGTACCAGCCCTGACGCCAGGCGTTGGCCTCAGCTTTTTCGGCTTCGGCGGCACGGTGCTCGTTAATGGTCTTCCACAACATATCTTTCAGTTCCAGCAGGCCCTGCTGGGCGACCGAAGAAATAAATAGATGAGGTACCTCCTGTGGTATTTCAGACTGCAGCATCTCTTTCAGTTCTTCGTCGAGCAGATCCGCCTTGGTGATGGCTAAAATGCGCGGCTTATCGAGCAATTCGGGGTTGTACATCAAAAGCTCTTTTAGCAGGATCTCGTATTGCTCCCGAATGTTATCGGCATCAGCCGGCACCATAAGCAAAAGGGTAGCATTGCGTTCGATGTGGCGCAGGAAGCGATGTCCCAGCCCTTTGCCCTGATGAGCATTTTCAATAATTCCGGGAATATCCGCCATGACGAACGACTGTCCGTTGCGGTAACTCACCACGCCGAGGTTGGGCACCAGGGTAGTAAAGGCATAGCTGGCAATTTTGGGTCGTGCTGCCGAGAGGACAGAAAGCAAGGTCGACTTACCAGCATTGGGAAATCCTACCAGCCCCACATCGGCCAGCACCTTCAGCTCCAGAATTTTCCATTCTTCTTGCCCCGGCTCTCCCGGTTGGGCGTAGCGGGGAGTTTGATTGGTGGATGTTTTAAAATTAGTATTACCCAGGCCACCACGGCCACCGGCAAGGAGGATGCGTTCTTCTTCGTGTTCGGTGATTTCAAACGCTACTTCTCCCGTTTCTGCATCCCTGGCGACCGTCCCCAGAGGCACCTCCAGGATAACATCTTCTCCATCAGCTCCGGTTCGGTTATTGCGGCCACCCGATTCCCCGTGCCCAGCTTTGACGTGTTTGCGGTACTTGAGGTTGAGCAGCGTCCAAACGTTGCGGTTACCGCGCAGGATGATGTGTCCACCCCGACCGCCATTCCCCCCATCGGGGCCTCCCCGGGGAACGAATTTCTCCCTATGCAAGTGGGCAGAGCCTGCCCCTCCATTACCCGAGCGGCAATTGATTTTTACATAGTCTACAAAGTTGCGTTCCGACATAGGTTCTTTACAGTTTATTCTATGCACAAAATGGGTCGAGCCAGGGCCCGCCCCATTTTGCTGCGTCTTTACTCAACACCAGTAGCATAAAGGGTGCAAGCAATGCCAGTGTATAGCTAGCTTTTACGCGCTTTTAGCGCATCTAATTCCTGGCACAACCGGCCAAAGATGTCTTCAATCGAGCCTACGCCGTAAATTTTAACCGACTTATCTTTCTGTTGATAGTAGTCATAAACGGGTGACGTTTCACTTTTGTACACTTCGATCCGGTTACGGATAATACTTTCGTCCAAATCATCTTTACGCCCCGACGTCTTTCCCCGTTCGAGAATCCGCTTAACGATTTCATCATCCGAAACGTCAAGCATAATGAGGCGATCTACCTGATGTCCTTTTTCGTCGAGTAGGGTATCAAGCGATTTTGACTGTGAAATGGTACGGGGGAAGCCATCAAAAATGTACCCCGGAACGTCGGGATTAGCTTCCACTTTATTGCGTAGCATACCGACGGTCACGCTATCGGGAACGAGCTCTCCTTTTTCGATATAGCTTTTCGCTTTTTTTCCCAGAGGAGTATCATTCCCCATTTCGTAGCGAAACAAATCGCCCGTCGATATGTGAAGTAACCCATATCGCTCGACTAGTTTTTTAGCTTGCGTGCCTTTGCCAGAGCCCGGAGGGCCAAAGAGTATTACATTAATCATCCGCTTGGTTTGTGTTTATTTTACGTTTTACGATGGGTTTCCCCAAAACGAGCGCGATTGATTGGAAACAAAACGCACCCGGGGCGCTGCTCGTGACGACAGCTATTTGGCAATTCTTGGCCAGGGAAATAGTAGTGGAACGGTCACGTCGCTCCAGAACTGGCTAAAATACCAATTCTTAGCCTGAAATTACATCCCGTGCGGTAGAAATCTTTGGTTTCCAGTAGCTCGAAGCGGTAATATTGTCAATGACCACACCCCGCGAGGTAGCATGAATCACCTTGATACCGTCCTGATTATTATCAATCACCAGGGATACGTGAAATACCCGACCGCCAGAGCTACGGCGGTAAAAGATTAGATCGCCAACCTGTACCTCAGAGGGCCGGATTGTCCGGCCTTGCTCTTCCTGTAGCCGGGAGCTTCCCGACAGGCTGATATCGAAGTGATCCATGACATAAGAGGTGAAGCCCGAACAATCGAACCCGGTGCGGGGCTCTTTGCCGGCATATTTGTATTTCACCCCCTGGTATTTTTTGGCGAAAGCCACTATATCCTGACGTAGGCGCATTTCACTTGAGGACGGACGGGGAGCCGGTGGATCATCCACGTCAGAGGCCGGGCGCAGTAACCCGCAGGCTACCGAAATGAAAATGAGAGCAAAAAACACAGCCACTCTGGCAGAACCGATACGCATCATAGGATATAAATGAATGAACAATAGCACAATAATAAACGCACAAACTGTCAAATCGATTTCATTTGGCGACAATTCCCTGTGGATTACCCCAGGGTGAACATATCCTGATCGGCGAGGAAATCCAGTTTTTGCCGAAAGGCTTGTTGCTTTTTCTTATCTAACGTCAGCGTTACGACGGTTTCCTGATCGGTAAGGCGCGTGAGTAACCGCCCGCTGTAGTCGTACAAAGAACTATCCCCCGAGTAATAATGCCCCTTTTCGTCGGTGCCTACCCGGTTGATGCCCACGCAGTAAGCTTGATTCTCTATAGCCCGGGCCTTCAACAGGCTCATCCAGGCTTCGCGACGTTTGTCGGGCCAGTTTGCTACGTACAGTAAAAAGTCGTACCCATCGGTATTCCGGCTCCACACCGGAAAACGCAGATCGTAACAGATGAGCGGGCGTATAGTCCAGCCTTTCCATTCTACCGAAACTAATTTACTCCCCGGCTGGTAAAACTTATGCTCTCCAGCGAGCGTAAAGAGATGCTTCTTGTCGTAAGTGACGTATTCTCCACTGGGTTGCACAAAAACCAGGCGGTTAAAGTATTCACCATCTTTTCCAAAAATAAAACTCCCCGTAACTGCTGCCTGTTTGGCCCGGGCCTGTTGCTGCATCCAATGCACGGTAGGGCCATCCATTTGCTCGGCCAGCCCGGCAGCATTCATGCTGAATCCGGTGGTGAACATTTCGGGAAGAAGAATCAAATCGGTGCTGCCGGTAGTGATGGAAGTCAGTAAGTCATGGCAGTGGTTGAGGTTAGCCTCCGCATCTTCCCAGTACAAATCGGCTTGCACAACCGATATACGCAGTTGATCAGACATAAACTCTTTTTTGGGAAAGGTAAAAATTTAGCGCGTATTACAAAGACAAGAGGCATAAAGGGTAGCCCTTTATGCCTCTGCTGGAAAGAAGATAATTTTTTACCGTCTAGTCTTCGGCTGGAGTTTCTTCTCCCTCTTCGCCTTCTTCTTCCTCTGCTATTGGTCCCTCCAGACCGGCAGCTTTGGCCGCAGCCGTGGCCGCAGAACGCATCGCACGAGGTACAACCACCTGACCAACCGGAACACTTGGGTTCGTCATGATCTCAATATTCTCATTGGGATCAATGTCCCGTACCCGAATAGATTGTCCCATTTCCAAACCCGATACATCGACGAGTAACTCATCGACCAGATAGTCTGGAGTGGTCTTAATACGGACACGACGTACATTGCGCTGCAGCTTACCACCGCTCTTAACGCCGGGTGCAACTCCTTTGAAACGGATAGGCACATCAACCTTAATCGGTACACCATCAACGAGGCGCAGGAAGTCAATATGCGTAATCTCATCCGTTACAGGATGCATCTGGTAATCTTTTAAAATAGCTTTGTGCTTGGTACCATCTACCTCGATTTCAGCCAATTTGAAGTTAGGCGTGTAGACCAATCCTCTAACTGAATTCGGGTTAACGGTAAAGTGAACAACTTCGTCACCACCGTAAAGCACTGCGGGGATCATTCCCTCACGACGGATGCTGCGGCTGCTCTTTTTGCCGGTTTCCGTGCGCTTCTGACCGTTTATAGTAATAATTTCCATGATTCCGTTTTCTTTTTCCAGTTTGGGAAGCAAGTTAATCCTTCCGTACACTCAATTTCGGCACGCAAAGATAATCAATTAAATTAAAAAAAGCTTCCCTTTTGCTGCTATTTTTATAGAGACCTTTCCGAGCACGCTCAACCTCCGACAAACAAGGCCGAAATGGAGCGGTGTTCGTGGGTATTGCGAATCGCCCGGGCAAAAAGCTTGGACGTCGACAATACCTTAATTTTTTCTGATTCCTCCTTTAGCGGTATCGTATCACAAACGATCAGCTCATCGAGTTGTGATTTATTGATATTGTCATACGCATTACCGGAAAGAACGGGATGTGTACAAAGGGCGCGTACGCTTTTTGCACCTTTCTTCATGATGATATCAGCGGCCCGGCAGAGGGTACCTGCCGTATCGACCAGGTCATCGACCAGGATAACGTCAGCGCCTTCCACATTACCGATGACCGTCATGCCGGCTATTTCATTGGCCCGTTTGCGATATTTATCACAAATAACCAGGTCGCGCCCAAAGTGCTTCGCGTATACCCGAGCCCGTTTCACTCCACCCACATCGGGCGAGGCAAAAGTAACCGTCGACAAATCCAATTCCTGCAGGTAAGGAATATAGATCGCTTCGCTTTTCAGGTGATCCACCGGAATGTCAAAAAATCCCTGAATCTGGTCAGCATGAAAATCCATTGTCATAACGCGACTTGCTCCAGCCGCCTGCAGTAAGTTGGCGATCAACTTAGCGGAGATCGGCACGCGGGGCTTGTCTTTTCTATCCTGACGCGCATAACCAAAATAAGGAATGACCGCTGTGATATATCCTGCCGAAGCTCGTTGAGCCGCATCAATCATTAGCAGCAGCTCCATCAGGTTTTCGGAGGGAGGATACGTAGACTGAATAAAGAATACATACGCCCCCCGCACCGATTCGTTGATAACAGGCTGCATTTCTCCGTCACTGAAACGATTCACCTGAATTTTCCCCAGACGGTCGCCGTAGTAATCGGCGATCTTATCGGCCAGGTATTGAGATTGAGTGCCCGAAAAAAGTTTAACTTCTATCATGTTGCTTGCGTATATAGTTGCAAAAGAATTGTCTGTCTCTCTCTATGCCCCTCAATATGGACAAAGGTACGACAAATTTGGGCGTCAAATCAAATATCGTTTTTTGCGATTTCTCCGATTTAAGCACGATATCGGTGTTTATTTTTTGGCCCTTTTCTCAAAAGCATGCTGAAAATTCCTTAGTTAAGCGATAATCAATGGGGATTTGTCGATCCGTTTTTCAGGATTTCCCGGCGACTTGTAGATTTACTGCACTAAAGACTATAGTCTCCCCACGGAAGGCTAACGACTCCGGCAGTAGTTATCACCAAATAAAACCACATGCCCATCTTTTTAGTCATCAGCCAGATTGACCAACTCAACTTTGTTGAGAAGCTTCTGTGGAGTATTGCCATCGTAGCTACTTTGCTGACGGTCATCCTGCTCGTGATGAGCTTTTTTGGCGTAGAGCTGGAAAAGGAAAAGAAAACCGGCCACGCCAAATGGCTTGATGCCCGCTCGGTACTCCTTTTTTTCACCTTTTTTGGCTGGACCAGCATCTTGGCTCACCTTTGGATTTCTGAGTTGCCGGCCGTACTCCTGATCGGTATTCCCTCTGGTCTGTTGACCGCTTTTCTCCCTGGCATGCTATCTGCTTTGCGCAAAAAAAATCAGCAGGTCCTGTACCAAAGTTTTGAATTTAACGAAGCGCTGCGCAGCACAGGACAAGTGCTTTCTTATATCCCCTCCGGTCGTGGTGGCAAGGGTAAGGTGCACCTAAATCTGCGTTCTGCCCCCTATAAGATCGATGCTATTTCTAACGGCTGCGATCTTCCGGTGGGTGCTCCGGTGCGCGTAGTCGAAGTCGTGGAAAACCGCATTCTCGTCGTGGAACCACTCGAAGGCAATCCCGAAGACGGCCGACCGCCACACACTCCGGTTTGACGAAGCGCGGCCGTCTTCTGTCATCCTCTGCTTGTCTACCTGATCAATTTATTCTATGTTTTGGGCAAACCAATCCATGATCTCCTGATAATAGTGTTCGCGGTGTTGCGGCTGACGCACCCCATGCCCTTCGTTAGGATAGCGCACAAAACGGGCGGGGACATCCAACTTTTTCAGCGCAATATAAAACTCCTCGGCCTGCGTGATGGGCACATCCATATCCTGCTCGCCGTGCAGCAGCAGCGTGGGCGTCGTCACGTTTTTCACATGAGCCATCGGGGAATACTTCCAGAGTAAGTCGTAGTCATCCCAGGGCATACCGCCAAACTCCGTTTCAATCAATAGCTGATACAGGGATGTACCATAAAATGACACCAGGTTGCTCACCGAGGCCACCGTCACGGCCGCATCGTAGCGATCGGTCTGGGTAACCACCCAATTGGTCATAAACCCACCATACGACCCACCGGTAACGCCCATGCGCTCTTCATCCAGGAAATCGTATTTGGCCAGAGCCGTATCCATGCCGATCATCAGATCTTGATAATCGCCACCGCCCCAGGCCTGCAGCGTACCATCGGCAAACGCCTGTCCGTAACCGGTGGAGCCGCGGGGATTAATAAAAACAACCGCATAGCCTTCGGCTAGCAGTAATTCGGTAAAATCGCTGAATGAGTACCCATACATACCATGAGGGCCACCGTGGATACGGTGAATCACGGGTAGCATTGCCTCCCCGTCGTGGTCGGCGGGGGTGGCGATAAAGCCCTGTACGCGGGTACCATCAAAAGAGGTAAACCAAAAATCTTCTACCTCACCGAAGTCGTGGTCGCGCACCCACTCCTCCGTTTCGTACGTCAGGCGCTTAATGTTGTTGCCGTTCAGATCGGCACGATACAGTTCAGTAGGCTGACCAGGCGACTGAAAAGAATAGACCACCACATCAGGCCCCACCGCAAAAGCTCCGACCATCCCCTGCTCATCAATCACGGGCTCCGGTGCTTCCCCTGCCCGCACCCGATAAATGAGCGAACGGCCTTCGTTGCGCGCCCGAAAATACAACCACTCGCCGCCGGGGTGCCAGGTTGGATCCGTAGCCCGGCGATCAAGCTCGGCAGTAAGGTTGGTTTCCTGACCATTTTCCAATACATAAATAAACGTATTCTCTGCCGGGCTATCCTTGGTATTCAGCGGTCGCTTGGTGGCCGGATAAGCTATCGCCTCTCCCGATGGCGACCAATTGGGATCGTGTTCTGTACCCTGACTGTCGGTAAGCTGAGTAATCTCTCCGGTGGTTATATCTACCGTAAAGAGATCATTATTGTAGTTGTTATCGGCATCGCCGGTGCGGTTACTCAGAAAAGCGACTTTGCTACCATCAGCTGACCAGGTAATGGAATGACTGTCATATGGCCCTGGCGTCAACGTCCGGACATTTTTATCCAGGTCGGTAAGGTAGACGCGCGTCAGACAGTTATCGGTAAATCCCGTACGCGTTTTGAATAAGGTACGGTCAATCTCGATCGGATCATTCGGGTTACGCCCCGCATCGCAATTATCCATATCCGCGGCTACGTAGGCGATATAGTCGCTATTAGGGCTCCACGCATAGTTCTTTTTAGTAGGATGCCCCAGGAAATGATCGGTCTGCCGAATAGGGCCAACAAATGTCTCGGGCCCCAGCTCCGGTTGGGCGCCGAGGTCAATGGGAGCCACGAAGAGTCCCGATTTACCATAACGCGAGGTGAAGTAAGAAATATAGCGTCCATTGGGAGCCCACTGCAGGTTACTCAGGTTGCTGCCCAGAGCCGTACGCTTACCCGTGGCTACATTGACAACATAAGCCGCGCTGCGGGAAGCATTGCGGTTGATTACCGTCTGCCGTACAGTATAAATAGCATACGTACCGTCGGGAGAGAGCTGCAAGCCACTCACCTGTGGTAAATCGCGCAAGGATTCGATCGTTACCGGATCTTGAGCGAGCACGAGCTGGCTTACGCCAAAAAGCAATAGAAAAACAACCATTAAGCGAGTCATAGTCTTATGTTTTTTGATCATTTTTTTCGGTCTGTGACAAAGGTAACCAGTTGTCGCATCGATTCCCTGGCCTCAGATTCGGGGAAGGCATCCAGAATCTCAAAAGCCTCTTTACGATAGCGAAACATAGCCTCCCGAGTATACTCAATCCCACCGGAAGCATTGACAAAATCAATTACCTCCCGCACTTTTTCCATATTCTCGCTATCGCGTTTGATGATGCGGATGATCCGGCGTTTATCGGAGTTCGACGCCTGATTGAGGGCATAAATGAGCGGGAGCGTCATCTTTTTTTCCTTGATGTCGATGCCCAGGGGCTTCCCTACATCATCGGTACCAAAATCGAATAAATCATCCCGGATCTGAAAGGCAATACCGATCTTTTCCCCAAAGAGCCGCATGCGCTCCACCACCGCTTCATCCTGAGACGACGAGGCTGCGCCGGCGCTGCAGGCCGATGCGATAAGGGAAGCTGTTTTCTGCCGGATAATATCGTAGTAAATGGATTCCTCAATGTCCAGGCGCCGCGCTTTTTCGATCTGCAGCAACTCGCCTTCACTCATTGCTTTCACCGCTTCGGATACAATCTCCAGGATCTGAAAATCTTTGTGCTTTAGCGCTAGCAGTAGACCACGGGATAGCAAGTAATCCCCTACCAGAACCGCAATTTTATTTTTCCACAGGGCATTAATAGAAAAAAAGCCGCGTCGCTCCATAGAGTCGTCGACCACATCATCGTGTACCAGGGATGCCGTGTGCAGCAACTCAACCAAAGAGGCCGCCCGGAAGGTCGCCTCCGTAACTCCGCCGCAAACTTTGGCCGCCAAAAAAACGAACATCGGACGTACCTGCTTGCCTTTACGCCGTACGATGTAGAAGGTGATTTTGTCCAACAAAGGCACCTGACTGCGCATCGACTGCCGGAAGTGCTGTTCGAACGACTTTAGCTCTTGCTCAATGGGGCGTTTGATCGTTTGCAACGATGTGACCATACATAGAGGTTGGTTACTCAGGCCATTACCTGAATCTGTTTTCGGTAGATGTACTCAAAGTGGAAACCAGGAATCGCACCCGTCCCACTCTTTTTTTAGGATACCGCTACCCTGAAACAACGTAATTCTTAGCAATCATTTCGGGGGTGGTGTAAAGCAAAACTAGTAAAATATACCGGCAACGAACTGATATGGAGTATGCACACCTGATTCGAGCCGTAGATTATTCAGATAACAGCTGATAATAATGTAGGGTTTTGTCTTTTTGCTTTACCGATACCAGATATATTCCTTCGCGCAACTTCGGCAAGGCTAAAAAGGTCTTTTGTGCACCGGGTTGACGATCGGATAAATCGATTTCCATTATTTTTTCACTGTACACATCAAACACCTTAATCGTTACATTACCCCGGTGCGCTAAGGTAAAAGGCACTACGGCAACTTCCTGCTCCCGGTTAAATTCAATCCTGGGCAATTTGGACCATTCCCGAATATTGCGGCGGCTCCGTTCCTGCCTATCGGTTGTACCACCGTCCGGCTGCGTTTCGTTGGGCTTTAGCTGCAGAGCAGACTGGTCGGTGCTCCGGGGCAACAGCGTAACCACCGATCCCGTGGGAGGCTGCCAGATGGGGAAATTGGGCGGCAACGTAAATCGCTGATCTTCCGTTAACGCCGGAGCCCGCTCGACCTGATCGGTCAATACCGTACGCACCTCAATGCGATCTTCCCGCACAAAGATCAGCTTAAACTGATTGAATGACCCACTGGCCCGTGTCCATGATTTAGCATCATTATTATTGCGGATAGGAGCCCCCCAACAGCCTTCACCAATAAAAACGGTACCATTGGCATCGTCGCGTACGAAACCTTCTTCACTTGCTTCTCCCCGACTGGGCTTGATGGGATAGGTCCACTTGACGGTATGCGAATCCGATTCCAAAACCAGATCCATTTGATACGCATAGAACAGGGGAGCCCAATGAATCATTTGCTGATCCTTCTCGCTCTTGCCCCGCGTATGCGGACGGATCGCATGGTGATATTGCGCCATGCGCCAACGAACCCCGGAAGCGTTGCGCTGTAGATCCGCTTCCAGCCAGTTGCGTTGGTTCCCACCGACGGCAATCATACTGTTCAGGGTATAAATACGCAGTAGATTCCCTCCGAAAGTATGGGCATAATACAGTTCCGGTCGGGCCACATCAAATATGTCTATTAACGACCGATTACTGGATTCGTGGTTACCCCGGGCAACCACAATCGGAAAAATACGCCCATCTTCGCCGAAACTCTCTTGCCAATCGTTGAGCCATACGATCCATTCCGCACCGGAGTCGCCCCCCGTCATGTCCCCGGCAAACAGAACAAAGTTTGGCCGCAGCTTACCGACCATGCGGTTGGCATAACGACGAGCCGCCCGGTAGTTGCGCGAATCGCCGCCGGCCACAATCGAAAGGGGGACATCGGGGCGGGCAGGTGCTGTGCGAAAGGAATAGCGCTGACTGGTACCGTCGCTATCGGCAATGACAAAGTAATAGACCGTATTGGGCTGTAGGTTCTGTAGCCGAACAAAGTGGTTATTCATCCCTTTGGATTCGACAATATAGTGCGGTGGCTCTGAAAAAGCATAGCGGTTCTTATTATCCCGGTAATCCTTGACGTCGTAATACAGACGCGGGCCACTCCCCGTAACCTGATCCCAGCCGATGACCATCGTCGTAGCGGGGTTATCCCGCCACATGACGCGGTAGCGCGCAGTACGTGCGGAGGCCGTCTGCCAGGCGATAATACCGATAAAAAAGAGTACTAACTGTCGCGATTTTAAGGGTATTTTCATGCTCATTTCCTTTATTTTCATCTATTTTACCCGTTTCGGGGGTTAGGCTACCTGTTGACGGATATTGAACAGGCAACGGACCACAATTTATTGTACTTTTGCTTGAGCTTACGCCAAAAGTAAATCCTAAGTTTTGCAAAAGCTTAACACGATCATGACAATCTAAGCATTACTCGTGTGTTTGCTAAAGTAGATTCAAAAATAATAATCGAGGAATTACCATGAGAGATACTGCCGTTTTCCGCCTCATCGACCAGGAATTACATCGCCAACAAAGAGGCATCGAATTAATCGCTTCTGAGAACTTTGCCAGCCGGCAGGTTATGGATGCTATGGGGAGCTGCCTGACCAATAAATACGCAGAAGGCTACCCGGGCAAACGCTACTATGGCGGCTGCGAAATAGTCGATCAGGTTGAGCAACTGGCCATCGACCGCCTCAAAGAACTATTCGGTGCGGCGTATGCCAATGTACAGCCACACTCCGGCGCCCAGGCTAACGCTGCTGTCTTTCTGGCTGTATTACAGCCGGGCGATGCTATTCTGGGCTTTGATCTGGCCCACGGCGGACACCTTTCGCATGGCTCCCCGGTCAATTTTTCCGGTAAAGTGTACAATGCGCATTTTTATGGCGTAGAAGAGGATACCGGGCTTATCGATATGGATAAAGTAGAGGCTAAAGCTATGGCGGTCAAACCAAAACTCCTTATTTGCGGCGCTTCTGCCTATTCCCGGGATTGGGACTACAAACGCTTCCGTGAGATTGCCGATAAAGTAGGTGCCCTGCTCTTAGCAGATATCGCCCACCCTTCCGGACTGATTGCTGCCGGCCTACTGGCAGACCCGGTCGAACACTGCCATATCATCACCTCAACTACCCACAAGACGCTGCGGGGACCACGCGGAGGAATCATCATGATGGGTAAAAACTTTGATAACCCGTGGGGGCGTACGACGAAAAAAGGTAACCCCCTGAAGATGTCTGCTATTCTGAATAGTGGCGTTTTCCCCGGAATGCAGGGCGGCCCCCTCGAGCACGTCATTGCGGCTAAAGCCGTAGCCTTCAGTGAGGCTCTTGACCCAAGCTTTAAAACCTATGGGGAACAAGTCATCCGCAATGCTAAAACCATGGCACAAGCCTTTGTCGATAAAGGCTATAAAGTGATCTCCGGCGGAACGGACAACCACCTTATGCTCATCGATCTGCGCGCCAAAGGAGTCACCGGTAAAGACGCCGAACTGGCGCTGGGGGAAGCTGATATTACCGTAAATAAAAACATGGTGCCCTTTGATACGCAATCTCCGTTTGTCACCTCGGGTATCCGCATCGGCTCAGCCGCCATCACTACCCGTGGCCTGAAGGAGGGTGATTCCCGTAAGGTCGTCGATTGGATCGACAGTATTCTGACCGATCCGACGAACAAGCAGCTTGTTAAAAATGTCAGGCAGGAAATTAATGCTTTCATGGAACAGTTTCCGCTCTACGCCGGTGAGCCGGTAAATGCCGGATAAGGATTTTTCAACCTTCCGTAGAGGGGTTAGAGACGCGATGTATCGTCTCTAACCCCTTTCTTATGGCCCGTTTGCTCCTCTTCAACCAGAACAAGTCTCCACTCCCTCACTACATTTCCACCCTTCGATCCACTTTCTTCCTTTTCTCTCCCCTTCTTTTCCCCAAATTTCGCGAACAAAAGAAAGCAAAAAGCGTATATGTCGTGTAGCTTTAAAATTTATTTTACAGTTCTTTATATTTTTTTTAGAACAACCTAAATTTTATCATGAAAGAAGCTATACTGTCAATTATATGCTGTCTTTTATCCAGTCTAGTCTGGGGACAATCCACATCACTTACTGGCACGGTGAGCACACCGGAAGGCACGCTCCCCTACGCCAATGTATTGCTGGAAGGAGATAATTTTTCGCAGGGAGCTGTTACCGCAGAAGACGGTACGTTTACTATGAAGCAATTGCCCACGGGCATATTTACCCTCAGCGTTTCTAATGTGGGGTATCAGGTCAACACCCGGCGGGTTGAGCTTAAAGAGGGGCAGGAGTACACCCTGGAAATTATGCTGCAGGAAGACCGCATTGATATGGAGGAAGTGGTGGTCAGTGCCACCCGCTACGATCTGAAACGCAAAGAAGCACCAGTTGTGGTTAAGGTGCTCAACGACCGTATCTTCGAGAGTACACAATCCATGATTTTATCAGAATCTCTTAGTTTCCAGCCCGGAGTGCGGGTAGAAGCTAATTGCCAGAACTGCGGCTTCACACAGGTGCGCCTCAACGGCCTGGAAGGTGGTTATTCCCAAATCCTAATTAACAGTCGTCCTGTTTTCAGTGCACTGACCAGTGTTTACGGGTTGGAACAAATACCGACCAGTATGATCGAACGCGTAGAAGTGGTGCGTTCCGGCGGCTCGGCGCTCTATGGCTCCAACGCCATCGCCGGAACGATAAACATCATTACCAAAGAGCCGGTCACCAATCGCTGGGAGTTAGGTACTAACCTGGCCCTCATCGACGGTAGCAGCAGCGATAACACCCTCAACTTCAACGGATCCCTCGTAAGTGAAGATCTGCGGAGCGGCGTTACGTTCTACGGTATGAAGCGCAACCGCGATGCCTACGATGCCAATAAAGATGGATTTTCTGAGCTTACTATCATGGAGAATAACACTATCGGGGCCAAAGCCTTTTTCAAACCCTCTGATTACAGTAAGATCACGCTCGATGTCAATGCCATTAGCGAATATCGACGGGGAGGCGATCGCCTTGAGCTAGCTCCTCACTTTACCGATATTACCGAAGAGCTCAACCATAATACCTTTATCGGAGGGATATCGTACGAGCAACAAAGCAAAGACCGACGCAACTCTTTCTCGGCTTACCTGTCTGCTCAGTCCACTCAACGCGACAGCTACTACGGAGGTTTGGGCGGAGGACGTACCGCTCAGGATAGTACCACAGCCATTAATGCCTATGGCACAACCAATGACCTGGCCCTGGTCGGAGGGGTGCAATTTTCCCGACAGTTCTCCTCCAGGGATGTACTGACCGTAGGGGTCGAGAACCAATACAATACGGTTGATGATTTCATACCCGGCTACCGTCGCCTGGTCGACCAAACAGTAAATACTATTGGTGCCTATGGTCAATACGAATGGAAGCTATCACCTAATTTCACGGCTTTACTGGGGCTGCGGTTCGACCAATCAGGCGTAGATGGCAGGTTTGAGATTGGGGATATTAATCGTACGGCGGACATAACGGCTAACGTCTTCAGTCCCCGGCTGACGCTTTTGTATAACCTAAGCGAAAATCTGCAGCTGCGGGGAGGTTACGCCCGCGGCTTCCGCGCTCCCCAGGCATTCAACGAAGATTTGCATATTAGTTCGGTGGGTGGAGAGCCCCAATTTGTCCTCTTGTCGGATAACCTCGACCAAGAAACCTCTGATGCTTTTACCGCTTCTCTTGACTATACGCAATCCGATGGGTTGCAGCAACTCAATGTCCTCCTGGAGGGCTTTTATACCCGCCTGAACAATCCATTTACTATTGTCAGTGCGGGGTCTGTCCTGGATAATGGCTCGATTTTGGAAGAAGTGCGCAACGGGGTAGGGGCTGAAGTAGCCGGCATCAACTTTGAAGTTACCTACTCGCCTTCCGGCCAGTTTTTATTTGCGGCCGGGGGGACTATCCAACAAGCAAATTACCAGGAAGAACAGCTTCTCTTCGAGCCTGATCCAGGTAATGATCAGGATCCGCTCGTCGCTACCGATCGCTTTGTTCGCCAGCCAAACCAATATGGCTACTTTAGCGGAGCCTACACCCCCAGTGAAGCATTTAGCCTTGACCTTACGGGAATTTACACCGGTCCCATGTTGGTACCCCGGGTTGTCCGTGAATCAGGCTTTCTCAACGTTATCGAAAGCGAAGCTTTTTTAGAACTCAACCTCAAAGCTTCCTACCACTTTGATATTACCGATGCGTTTCACCTGGAACTAAGCGGCGGAGTACAAAACGCGCTCAATAGCTACCAGACTGAATTTGACTCGGGGCCGCAGCGTGATTCTGACTTCATCTATGGTCCCATGCGGCCACGCACATTATTTGTCGGCATCAAAATCGGCAGCTTTCATTAACCCGGTGTGGAAGTGGTAATTTAATTTTACCACTTCCACAACAAAGCAGGTTGAGCCCCCGAAGTGTTGCTCACTCCTCATCCTTATTTTTTCCATTGGTCTTCGAAGGCCTCCTTGCCAATGCGCAAGTCAAAAGCCTGTCCGTTGACGATCGCGTATTGGGGCTTTTCGTCTTTCATCAACAGAAAAGCGGGGTTTTGCCCCAGCTCTACCTGCCGACCCTCGTATTTGCCCGCCGGCAAAACCTGTATAGGTAAATTGTGGTATTCGCTTTCCTGAGGCACTCCCGTAGCTAACGGAATATACAGATAACCATCCTGTACTTTTTCCCAGAGATCCAGTTCCTCTAGCGCCTCCGGTCCGGATAAAGGGGTAGGCCATACCTTGCCCGCTACCATGCGCATCCCGTCCCCATCTACTTCCTGATAAGCTTCCGAAGTAGAAAGATCTCCCAGGTCAACAATACGACCCCGCAGATAGAAATCAGCATGATCGTTATACTCCACCTCATCGCGGCGAAGGGCAATATCCAGTATGTAATCACTCCCCTCTAGCTGGTATTTGGTCCGGCGAATAATCAGATCGTGGAAGGCATTATAGCGATTATAGGGCAACTCTTCGTATTCCAGTCGGGGAACCTGAGCAAAGGTACCGTTGGCGATGCCGTCAAAAGCCCGCAGCAGAATTGTAAAATTTAGTCGTCGAAGCTCCTGCTTTTCGCGGTCGCCTGCTAAGCCACCGGTTTCGATAAGGATGGTGCGCGTACCCCACTTCTGAATATTATCTCCAAACGCCCGGGGCTCAAAAGTATCGTCATATTTACCTACCTGATTGGGAATATATTGCTGCAGCAAGCGGTTCATATAGCCGATCAGCTGCATAGCATCTTCCCGTTTCTCATTGATGTCTTTCGCATCGTTATAGGCTGGTGCCAAAAAGGAGATCGATGCGGTGTAGGGTTCACCACGACCGGCCGAATAATAGCGACTTTGGTCGTGCAAATTAAAACCCCAGTCGGCCGCTAAAGAATCGCGCACTTTTTTGAGCACCTGTGCTTCCGGAGTTTGCAGGCGCAGCGCGTCGCGATTGAGGTCAATCCCCAGGGCATTGCGCCGTTGGAATTTTTCAGCTCCATCGGGATTAAGCATGGGAATAAAATGCAGCGTACATTCCTGTAAAATCTTTTGGCGGAAGCCATCATACTCATCAGCTGCGGCAAAAAACCGGAACAAATCCAGAATAGCCATCGTCGCCGTCGGCTCGTCGCCGTGCATTTGTGACCACAGTAGGACGTCGAGCTCGCCCTCGCCGATACTAACCAGGTGAATGCTACGCCCCTCAATGGAGGTACCCACCCTTTTTTGCCGAAAGGCGGGAGGTAAGTCGCCTAATGCTGCTACCACATCGGCATGCTTAAAACGGCGATCCTCTACGCGATTATCGCGGTAAGCGGGATAGTCATCATAGAAGGTATTCTCTTCCTCCTTATTCTGGGCCGGGGTAGAGCAAGCGGCCAACATAATCATTATCGCAAAAAGAAATAGACGCATTTTTGTCCTTAATATACAAGAGTTAGGCGGGTTCTCCCCGGTACAGCACAAGGAAATGCCTGGCATTGCTTATTTTACCGGCCAACGAAAACGAACTGACGCTATGCCACTGCCAATTGATGATCCCAATTTACGTTCCTGGGTTGATGTCCCTGAGAACAGTGATTTCCCAATCCAAAATCTGCCCTTTGGCATTTATTCCTATGCCGAGCAGCCCCGCCGGGTATGCACAGCTATCGGCCCCTATGTAGCTGATCTGCACGTACTCGACGAACATGGGTTCTTTGCTGACCTACAGCTGGAGCCCGGTGTCTTTGAATACCCCTACCTCAATGCTTTTATCCGGCAGGGGAAAGCCAAAACGTCGGCCGTGCGGCAGCGCCTGGCCGACATCCTCGACGACGACCTGGAGGAATGGGACGCCAGTGAGCTGCGCGATTTTTTCCTCATTGCCCGCGAAAAAGTCACGATGCACCTGCCGCTCGAGGTGGGCGACTATACTGATTTCTACTCCAGTGAAGAGCATGCCACCAATGTAGGCAGCCTTTTCCGGGATCCGGCGCAGGCTTTATTGCCCAATTGGAAACACCTGCCGGTCGGCTATCACGGTCGTGCCTCTTCCATTGTTGTCTCCGGCACTCCGGTTAAGCGTCCACACGGACAGCTACTGCCGGCTGGTCAGGAAACGCCTGTTTTTGGCCCCAGCCAGCGCCTCGATTACGAATTAGAAACAGCCTTTGTCATTGGCCGGGAGAATAAGCTGGGCACCCCCATTGCCGTCGAGCAGGCCGAAGACTATATATTCGGAATGGTTCTGTTCAATGACTGGTCAGCACGCGACCTACAACAATGGGAATACCGACCTTTAGGTCCTTTCCTGGGTAAGAGTTTCGCCTCAACCATATCGCCCTGGATCGTTACGATGGATGCTCTGCAGCCGTTCCGGGTTGATAGCCCAAAGCAGGAGCCGGCCGTCTTGCCCTACCTGAAGATAACTGATCAGCACAGTTTTGACATTCATCTGGAAGCCTGGCTCGAAACGGCCGATGGTGTCCGACATCAGCTTTGTCAGACCAACCACCGGCATCTGTACTGGACTATGGCCCAACAACTAGCCCACCAAACGAGCAACGGTTGCAACGTGCGGGTGGGCGACCTGTATGCTTCCGGAACGATCAGTGGCACCGGGAAAGAAGCCCTGGGCAGTTTATTGGAGCTTACGCAAAATGGCAAACAGCCCATTGAGCTTATCGATGGTACACAGCGTACTTTTCTCGAAGATGGTGACAGCATTGTCCTACACGGATACGCAGAAAAGAATGGCCTACGCATCGGGTTTGGCGAAGCGCGGGCAACGGTTATTTCTGCTTCTTAAATACTCTAACGTATGCAACGATCTATTGCCTCTGGCCTTTCCCGTAAAAAGCAGGCGACTATGCTCCAGCGCTTCCTGGTAGGTATAGCATTATGCCTTCCTTTCCTGGGGATTACCCAATCGCTTCAGGACAAAGTTGATGATTTTGTACGCGACTATTCGCTGCGGCACGCTAATATCAGTATTTGTGTTATTGATATTGATGCACATCGCATAGTCGCCGCACACCGGGCCGAGCACCTCGTCTCCCCGGCATCTACCCTAAAAGCCGTAACCACTGCCACCGCTCTGTCTGTCCTGGGTCCCAACTTTCGCTTCCCTACCGAACTACAGTACGACGGCAGTATTGCCAATGGCCGACTCAATGGCAATTTATACATTAAGGGATACGGTGACCCGACCCTGGGATCTGGTCGCATAGCAGGTAACCCTGATCTCGACGGCATTATGGACACCTTTAGAGCGGCTATTGTCGACAAAGGCATAAAGGCCATTACCGGAGCGGTCATTGGGGATGGTTCTTTTTATGACAGTCAGGGTGCCGTTGATTCTTGGCAGTGGGCGGATCTGGGGAATTATTACGGTGTCGGCGCACGAGGCTTGAATATCAACGACAATCAATACACCCTGTACTTTGCCCGTTCTTCCCGGGTAGGTGCGCAGCCGCGGATTGCGCGGATTGAACCGGAAATACCCTGGATAGAATTTGCTAATGAAGTCAAACAAGCGGGGCCGCGGACCGGCGATCAGGCGTATATTTATGGCAGTCCATACACCTATCTGCGGTATGTACGCGGCACCATTCCGGCCGGCAGCAGCACTTTTGACATCAAGGGATCGATTCCCGATCCTCCGCTACTGGCCGCTCGCGAATTGCGCCTGGCCCTGGAGCGGGAAGGCATTACCGTGGCTAATGGCGAAAGGACCGTACAGAATGGTATCAGTAGTACGCAACGCCGGGTTATTATACGCCATCAATCTCCCACCCTATCCGCGATTACTGAGCGAACGAACATGCGCTCCGTAAACCTGTACTGCGAAGCTATGGTCAAAGAGATCGGACGCCAAAAGAAAAGTGCCGGCAGTACGGAAGCGGGCACGGAAGCTATTTTAAGCTATTGGGCCGACCGGGGCGT
>Ga0102940_1000549_pt1 | contig 25682 bp, 22 predicted proteins | sample SalPonR2_C_D1_MG_FD_78215 | JGI IMG/M metagenome (GOLD analysis project Ga0102940, IMG submission 78215) | Salt pond soil microbial communities from South San Francisco under conditions of wetland restoration - Salt Pond MetaG R2_C_D1_MG | ecosystem: Environmental > Aquatic > Marine > Intertidal... | reverse complement strand
GATGGCGGCTTCGTCCTCCTCGTGCATGAAGCGCCAGTCTGACGGATGCTTGCCGAGAAGCTCCTCTTCCCGCCAGCCGAAGATCTGCTCGGCCTGACCGGACCAGAAGGTGACGCGGAAATTGTGGTCCCATTCAACGACCGTCAGCGGCGAATTCTGGAGGTGTGCTGTCAGCGTCTCGAGGATGAGTTTTTTCGGGGCTTCGGGCATTGTGCATCTACCACGTCGCGTTTTCGCGCGAGTATAGGGGTTTTAGGCGCTGCTCGCAGTGACAGCCTTACGGGTTACACTTTGCGCGAATTTCCCGCGGGATGGCACCATGCTACGGACTTTTTTCCCACTGGCCCTCGGGGCGCTGCTGGCCCTGCTGACCGGCTGCGCCACGTCTCTGGTCAATTTTGATACGCCCGAGATCGATCTCGTCGGACTGAAGCCCCTGACGTCCCGCGGCATGCAGGCCCGCTTCGCAGTACAGCTGCGCGTTCTCAACCCGAATACGCTGCCGCTGAATGTCGATGGACTGCACTATCAGGTGTATCTTCGAGATGAGCGGGTGCTGTCCGGTGTCAGCGCCGAACCGGTGAGCATTCCCGGCTACGGCGAGGACGTGGTCGACCTGGAAGCCAGCGCCGGCGTGCTGGGTTCCCTGGCGCTGCTGCGCGACCTGATGAGCAATCCGCCGCAAAGCGGCCTGCCCTACCGGCTGGAGGTGAAGCTATCCGTTGACCGCTCGCCGCGTCCACTGCGGATTCAGCGGGAGGGGATGTTGCGCCTGTCAGGGGGCTGATGGGGCGCATAAAACCCATTGTCTCGACAGTAAAAACTGTTGTATTTTACGTATTCTCTATCGATCATTGTTTTGTAAGGAGGGCGGCATGCCATCTGTCACCCTGTCCAGCAAGTTCCAGCTGTCCATCCCCAAGGCCATTCGCGAGGAGATGCATCTGCACGCTGGCCAGAAGTTCGCGATCATTACCAAGGGCGACACCATTGTATTGGCACCCATTCGACGTCTGGACGAGGTGCGGGGCCTGTTGATGGGGGCCAATCCTGGTAAATATCGAGACCACGGCGAGCGCCTGGAGCGCTACAAATGACCCTGGTGGATACCTGCGGCTGGATCGAGTGGCTTACCGAGGGCATGTTGGCAGAGAGTTTCGCTCCATACATGCAGGACCCCGCGGAGCTACTGGTGCCCAGCACGGTCCAGTACGAACTTTACAAATGGGTCAAGCGGGAATCTGATGAAAACACGGCGCTGGATATCATTGCGTTGTCCCATGACAGTCTTGTCGTACCCCTGAGTTCCGATCTCGCGCTGATGGCCGCAGATCTGTCGCTATCCCACAAGCTCGCCTTTGCCGATGCGGTCATCTACGCCAGTGCCCGCAAGTACGATGTAGAACTGGTGACTTCTGACGATCATTTCGAGGGGCTGCCCGGAGTGAGCTACTTCCAGAAAAAGTCGCTGTGAACGCCCCTGCGTCTGTCGATGGCTCGCCCCAGACATCCGGCCTGTTGAGGACTGCGTCTGGGTGATCCCGGAAGGCTTGATCACATGACGAAACACCGTATGCTCCAGCGCATGCCCGATGATTATGACAGTCACGCAGCGGAACGCGCTGCGCGCTACAACGCAATGAATCCGGAAGTCGTTCACGCGCCCTGGCTCTCGTTGCTGCGGGAGCGAACCACAGGTTTTGCCTGTGACATCGGCGCCGGGTCCGGCCGCGATGCCAACTGGCTGGCGGGAAAGGGCTGGGATGTCATTGCCGTGGAACCCAGCGCCGGCATGCGCGAGCAGGCCACGAGTCAATCCAATTCTAATGTCACCTGGCTGGATGACAGCCTGCCGGACCTGAAAAAACTGAGGGCGATGGGGCACCGTTTCGATGTGGTGCTGCTGAGTGCCGTGTGGATGCATGTGGCGCCAGGCTCACGGGAACGTAGCTTCCGCATCCTCACCGAACTGCTGAAGCCCGGTGGGCATTTGATCATTACCCTGCGTCACGGCTCCGACGAGGAAGAAAATCACCGGCGCGGTTTCCATCCGGTAACTGCCGGGGAAATCGAAAACTTCGCGCGATCCCGCGCCGTGGTCGTCACGCTGCGCGAGCGACGTCCGGACACGAGCGGACGTGAACATCTCGAGTGGGAGACGGTGGTGGTGTCGGTGCCGGATGATGGTACCGGCAGCCTGCCGCTTCTGCGCCACGTCATCGTCAATGATCGCAAGTCCTCTTCCTACAAGCTCGGACTGCTGAGAGTCCTGACGCGCATCGCCGAGGGCCTGCCCGGCATTGTCAGCAGGCGCACGGATGACGACGTAGAGATTCCGTTTGGTGTGGTTGGCCTATACTGGCTCAAGCAGTATCGGCCGCTAGTGCTGCAGCACCGGGTCCAGGTGACCAACAACGCGTCACGCGGTCTTGGGTTCGCGGGTGAGGCCTTCTACCAGCTCGGGCAGTTGTCTACCTACGACCTGCGGGTGGGCGGCGAGCTGGATATTGCGCGCGGCGAAATCCTTACCGGGGCCCTTCGCGACGCCTGCGCGACTATCCGGAAAATGCCCGTGCACTACACCACCTGGCCGGGCACTTCGAACCGGATTTTCACGGTGGAACCCGGGAAACTCCGCAGAAAGCGCGAGCGTGTGCGTATTTCGCCCGAGTATCTCGCGCAGTTCGGCACCCTGCGAATTCCTGTGGCTATCTGGCAGACCCTTGGCCAGTACGCCTGCTGGCTCGAGCCGGCTATTCTGCGGGAGTGGACGACCCTCACCGGATCCTGGGGCGTCGGGGACGGCAGCATCGACGCCCGCGTTTTCGAGTGGGAGGAGGGCAGGCGCGATACGCGAATCGCCACCGACCGCGTACTTCAGCTGCGTGAAGCGGGCCGTCGGCTGTCGTGTGTCTGGTCGGATCGACCGCTGCGCATCGCCCATATCGATCACTGCTTTCCCTGGTCGCGCTGGCTGAACAATGACCTGTGGAACCTGGTGCCGGCGCGTGCCGAGATTAATATGCGCAAGGGAGATCGCCTGCCCTCCGCCGAGACACTGAACGACGCGCGCGAGCGCATCGTGGACTGGTGGGAGATGGCTTATGCGACAACAGAATGGCGGGAGCGCTTCCGACTCGAGGCAGTGACCTCGTTGCCCGGCCTGTCGGATTCACCGGCGCTGGACGATATCTACCAGGCGATGCGTCACCAGCGTGCGCGGCTGAAGTCGGATCAGCAGCTGGCGGAGTGGTCGCTGGGCGAGTAACCAGACGGGCAGCTCGACATCCACCAAAGATCTGGGACCAGCAATCTCCGCGGAGATTTTCATGCGCCGTTTCCCGAGCATCCCCGGTCTACAGGGTCAGGGAAGGTCCGGGCGGAACACACGTTCACTCTTTCGCACCTCAACCCCTGCAGACTGTCTGAAGTCCCTAATGCGCTGCCACTGTCGGGCTCGACGGCCAGCCACCGCATCTCACCTACCCACGGCATCCAGGCGCTCAGTGCAGAATTCAGCACGCGATCATCGTTGGACGCCTGCAGCAGGCCGGGTTTGACGCCGTCGCCATACCAGGTTTCAAGCAGCGCCTCAGCGAATCTCCAGCAGGCGCTCGTTAGGTCGGCCAAGTACGGCCTTTTTGCCGTTGATACCGATAGGGCGCTGAATGAGCCTGGGGTTGGCGGCCATGGCAGCGAAGACCGCATCATCGTCAGCATCGGTGGCCAGCCCTGCAGCTGCGGCATCCTTGTCACGCAGAAACGCCCGGGGGCTCACCTTGCCCATCCTGACAGCGATATCCCGCAGTTCTGCTTCACTCAATTGCTCTGTCTTGTTCATGTATTTGCGGATCGTGGGCGCAATACCCTCCGACTCAAGCAGGGCCAGACCCTTCTTGGAAGATCCACAGCCGGGGTTGTGTATCAAAGTGTAAGTCATGCCGAGTTCTCTCATGTGCTATGGGTGATGGGATTACGCATGGCCGGCCGCTTCCGGCACGCGGTGGAACGTATCTGGCGCAACTGGCTTGCTCGGCGCAGTGGTAGAGCGAAGCTGGTCTGTCGACCTTTCATTTTACTCGCTACTTGCCCAGCGACAGTACCGCTCGGTACAGTACCTCCGCCCCCTTCGCCAGCGCCTCCTTGCTTGTGTATTCCCGCGGTGAGTGGCTCACGCCATCGCGGCTGGGCACAAAAATCATCCCTGTCGGCCAGCGCGCGGCCATGTTCTGCGCATCGTGGCCTGCACCGCTTGGCATCGTCATGCTGCTGTAGCCGAGCTCGTCTGCCGCGGCCCGGATTGCCGCCTGAATCTGCGGGTCTGTCGGCGCCGCGGTGTGGGATAGGGCGTGCTCGATGGCGATCTCCACATGGCCGACCTCTGCAATGGCATCGGCGCGTTCGCGGATACGTGAAAAGGCGTCGGCAATCTGCGTGCTGTCCAGATCGCGCATCTCCAGCGACAGTTCCACGCGGCCGGGCACGATATTCGACACGTTCGGGTGTACCGCAAGCTCACCCACCGTGCCTACCAGCCGCCCGCCGACGGCGTTCACGGAGTCGTTCACTGCGACAACCAGTTTCGAGGCGGCGAGAAGTGCGTCCTGCCGCGCGTTCATCGGCGTGGTGCCCGCATGGTTGGCGCTACCTTCCACAGTGATGTTCCACTGCTCGATACCCACGATGCCCTCCACAATGCCGATATCGATGCCGGCATCGTCGAGGTAGGGACCCTGCTCGATGTGCAGTTCGATAAAGGCAGCGAGCTCCTCCGCTGAGCGCTCGGCCATGGCCACCTTCCCGCTCATGCCGCCCACAAAGTCCATGCCCTTGGCGGCGCTGCGGCCGCTGTTGGTGACAAAGTCGAGCTCGTCCGCGGTGAGCTTGCCGATCATTGCGGCGCTGCCGAAGAGCCCATCCTCCTCGGCCACGAAAACGATCAGCTCCAGGGGATGGCGGGTGGCGATGTCTGCCGCCTTGAGCATGGACATGACCTCCATGGCAGCGACGGTACCGGCCTGCCCGTCATAACTGCCCCCGTTGGGTACGGAGTCGATATGCGAGCCGAAGGCGACCGCGGGCAGTTGGGGATCGGTGCCGGGCCGCGTGGCGATGATATTGCCGGCCGCATCCACGCGAATCCTCAGGCCCAGTTTTGCAAGCTCTGGCAGCAGCCATTCCCGCGCCTGCTTGTCCGCTTCGCCAAAGCCCGGCCGGGAGGTGCCACCGTCCGCCGTGCCGCCGAAGGTCGCGAGCTTGTCGATGCGCGCCTGGATGCGTTGGGGGTCAGCCGTAACCTGAGCGAGGGCAGGGAAGGTGAGCAATGTCGCGAGCAGTGTCGCGACCGTTGCAACGGTTTTCAGAAGGCAGTCTGGCATGGCGTGTTTCCTCGGTGGCTGCGGAAACCTTACACCGGATCACATCTGATGTTCACGGAAATTGTGGTCCGGGTGATACTTACTTCACCGCCTTACCGACTCCCGATAATCCCTCGGCGACAACCCCACCACCCCCTTGAACGCCCGCGAAAAATACAGCGCATCCGTATAGCCCAGCTCCTGGGCAATACTGCCGATGCTGCATCGCGAGGTATCCAGCATGCGGCAGGCCGCCTCCATTTTCAGGTGCAGGAAGTGCTTGATCGGCGAGTAGCCCGTCAGAGCCTTGTAGCGGTTGGCAAAGTGGAAGCGCGACAGGTTGGCAAGCCGGGCCAGATCGTCTAGTGACAGGCGCTTGTCGATGTTGGCGCGCATGTAGTCCTGCAGGCGCGCGAGGTCCAGTTCGCCGGGCTGCGCGGCGCGACGCTGGCTCGCGGCCAGCGCAAACTGGGTGAACAGGTGGCGCAGGTGGTTGGCAGCGTTGACAAAGGCGGCCAGGCTGTAGCCGGTGCTGCGTACCGTAAGCAGGCTGTCGAAGCTGGCGCTCAGCGCGGGGTGCATATTTACCTCCACCACCGGCTTCCCCGGGCGGTAGCCCAGATAATCCAGGAAGGCACCCGCGTTGTCGCCGCGGCAGTGTACCCAGTACAGGTGCCAGGGGTTGCGGCTACTGGCATGGTACTCGTGGGCAAGTCCCTGGGGCAGCAGCATCAGGCTACCGGGACCGGCGGGGTGGCTGGAGCCACCGGCCTGCAGCACGCCGTGTCCGGCCGTGCAGTAGATCACGAGATTGTCGTCGTGTTGCTCCCGGCGCATATGGTGGCCGTGTGCATGCGGATAGAATCCCATGGCGGTGGGGAAGCAATCCCGGGTCAGGGGGTTGCGCTGCAGGGCCGCCAGGATAAACCCGGGCGAGACGAAGCGTATGCCTTCTGGTGGCAGTGGCCAGTCTGATGGTGCGCTCATTGTGGATTCTCTCCCGCTGGTGTGGGTGTCAGCAAGATAGTCCATGTATCCCGCAATTTCGTCAATGGCAGGGGGTCGATGCAGCTGCTAGAGTTGGATGACTATCACGATAACGTCAGTCAGAGGTGTTGCATGACCCGTCAGGTTCCGCTGTTTATCAACGGCGAGTTCGTCCAGAGCGCGAGCAATGAAAAGCGCAATGTCGTCAATCCGGCCTCGCAGGCCGTGCTTGCTGAAGTGCCATTCGCCACTGCAAATGAGGTGGATGTGGCCGTGGCCAGTGCCATGGAGGCCTTCCAGACCTGGCGAGACGTGCCGGTGGCGGAGCGGGCGCGCCTGATGATGCGCTATCAGGCGCTGCTCAAGGCGCATCACGACGAACTCGGCGAAATCCTCGCCCACGACACGGGCAAGACCTTCGAGGACGCCAAGGGCGACGTGTGGCGCGGTATCGAAGTTGTGGAGCAGGCGGCCAACATCCCGTCCAACATGATGGGCGAGACGGTAGAGAACGTCGCCAACGGCATCGACACCTACACCTATTTACAGCCGCTGGGCGTTTGCGTCGGCATTACCCCCTTCAACTTCCCGGCCATGATCCCGCTGTGGATGTTTCCGCTGGCCATCGCCGCCGGCAATACCTTCGTTCTCAAGCCGTCGGAGCAGGTGCCCCTGACGCCGGTGCGGCTGGTGGAGCTGTTTATCGAGGCGGGAGCGCCCAAAGGTGTGCTCAACATGGTTCAAGGTGGCCCCGACCAGGCCAACCAGCTGCTGGAGCACCCGGACGTAAAGGCGGCGTCCTTTGTCGGTTCCAGCCACGTCGGCGAGCAGATTTACCGTACCGGCACGGCAGCGGGCAAGCGCGTGCAGTGCATGATGGGCGCCAAGAACCACATGGTGATCATGCCGGACGCGGATCCGAACGCGGTGCTGAACGCCCTGGTGGGGTCATCGGTGGGTGCCGGCGGGCAGCGCTGCATGGGCATTTCAGTCGCCATGTTCGTCGGCGACTCCAGCCAGCTGATTGATGCCCTGGCCGAGCGCCTTGCCACGGCGCAGCCGGGCGCCTGGAACGACGCCTCGGCCGCCTATGGTCCGTTGATTTCCCCTCAGGCCCGAGAGCGCGTGCTGGGGCTGATCAAGTCCGGTACCGAGGAGGGCGCGACTTGCCTGCTCGACGGCAGTGACTGCACCGTGGCGGGCTATCCCGACGGTAACTGGGTTGGCCCCACGCTGTTCCGGGATGTCACACCGGAGATGAGTATCTACAGGGAGGAGATCTTTGGGCCGGTGCTGTGTTGCATGCAGGTGGAAACCCTGGAGGAAGCCATCGCCCAGATCAACAGTCTTGAGGTCGGCAATGGGGTTTCTCTGTTTACGGCCTCCGGCGGGGCAGCGCGCAAGTTCCAGCATGAGATCCTGGTGGGCCAGGTGGGGATCAACATCCCGATTCCGGTGCCGCTGCCCTTTTTCTCCTTCACTGGCTGGCGCGGTTCCTTCCGCGGCGACCTGCACGCCTACGGCAAGCAGGCGGTGCGCTTCTATACCGAAACCAAGACCATTACCGCGAAGTGGAGCTTCCAGGAGCCGGCTGCGACCGGTGATGGGCAGCCGAACATGAGCATCAACCTGCGCTGAAGCCAGGTAAACCAGGCGGGACGGGAGACAATACGTGGATTTTGCATTGAGTGAAGACCAGCAGGCCTATGTCGACAGCGCCAAGGCCTTTGCGGAGAAGGAACTGGCGCCCAACGCCGCGCTCTGGGATGCCGAATCGGTATTCCCGAAAGATGTCCTGGCCCGAGCAGGTGAGCTCGGTTTCATGGGCATGTACACGCCGGAGTCTGCGGGTGGCCTGGGTATGGGTCGGCTGGATGCCAGCCTGATCGTGGAGGAGCTGTCCAGGGGCTGCACCACCACCGCGGCCTTCCTGACCATCCACAACATGGCCACCAGCATGATTGGCAAGTACTGCAACGAGCAGACCATCGATGAATGGTGCCCGTCGCTGGTCACCGGCGAAAAGCTGGCCTCCTACTGCCTCACCGAGCCCGGCGCCGGCTCCGATGCGGCCAAGCTCCGCACCCGCGCCGAACGCGATGGCGATGACTACGTCATTACCGGCAGCAAGGTGTTCATTTCCGGTGCCGGTGAAACCGACGTGCTGGTAGTGATGCTGCGCACCGGTGATGAGGGGGCCAAAGGCGTGACCGCCGTGCTGGTGCCGGCGGATGCCGAGGGCATCAGCTACGGCAAGAAGGAAGAGAAGATGGGCTGGAATGCACAGCCGACCCGCACCGTGACCTTCGACAGCGTGCGCGTTCCGCTGCGCTATCGCCTTGGCAAGGAAGGGCAGGGCTTTGCCATTGCCATGGAAGGGCTGGATGGCGGGCGTATCAACATTGCCACCTGCAGCGTCGGCACTGCGCAGCAGGCGCTGGAGGAGGCCGCTGCCTATGTGCAGGAGCGCGAGCAGTTCGGCCAGTCCATTGCCACTTTCCAGGCCACCCAGTTCAAGCTCGCCGACATGCTCACCGAATTGGTTGCCGCCCGGCAGATGATCCGCCTGGCCGCCAGCAAACTGGATAACAAGGCACCCGAGGCGACCACGTATTGTGCCATGTCCAAGCGCTTCGCCACGGATGCTGGTTTCCGCATCTGCAACGAGGCCTTGCAGCTGTTCGGGGGCTACGGGTATATCAAGGAATACCCCATAGAGCGACACGTGCGCGACACCCGCGTGCACCAGATTCTCGAGGGCACCAACGAGATCATGCGCGTGATTATCAGCCGCCGAATGTTGATGGACGGGGCGCTGGCGGTGATACGCTAGCGCCCGCACGCCGATAGCTTTCGATAGACGCCAACAGCAGACAGGATACGACATGTCAGATTCACCGGTGCTGATTACCGAACAGGACTCCGCCCAGGGCGCGCTCGGCGTCATCACGCTGAACGTACCGAAAACGCTTAACTCGCTCACGCTGGAGATGGTCGAGCTGATTCAGGCGGCACTGAATCGCTGGCGTCGTGATGACAACATCGCCGCCGTGTTCATCGCCGGCAGCGGCGACCGCGCGCTCTGTGCAGGCGGCGACGTGCAGGCGCTGCACGCGTCGGCAGTGGAAAAGCCCGGTGGGCCCTGCCTTTACGCAGAGAGTTTCTTCACCCACGAATACCGCATGAACCACACACTGCATACTTATCCCAAGCCAATTGTCTGCTGGGGCAGCGGCATCGTCATGGGGGGTGGCCTGGGCATCATGGCCGGCTGCAGTCATCGGGTGGTGACGGAGACGACGCGTATTGCGATGCCCGAGATCACCATTGCCCTGTTCCCCGACGTGGGCGGCAGCTGGTTCCTGAATCACATGCCCGGCAGCATCGGACGCTTTCTCGCCCTCACGGGCGCTCACATCAATGCCGCGGATGCTCTGTATGTGGGCCTGGCAGACCGCTTCATTACGAGCGATCGCTGCAACAGCGTCATGGAGCAGCTGCTTGCCCAGAGCTGGACCCAGGACCCCGAGGAGAACCATGGCCTGGTGCACGATGTGCTGCGTGCGGCGGCGAAGGCGAGTGCGGCGCAGCAGCCCGAGGGCCAGGTCGCGGCGCACCGCGAGCAGATTGCCACCCTGTGCGATGCCAATACGATTCACGGAGTGGTCGACAACATTCTCGCGCTGAACACCGAGGACAAGTGGCTGTCCCGGGCACGGGACAGCCTCGCCAACGGATCACCGCTGGCGGCGCTGCGCATCAACCGGCAGCTCACTGTCACCCGTCACAGTTCACTCAAGCAGGTTTTCCAGGCGGAAATTCAGCTGGCCACTCAGATTGTCCGCCACCCGGAATTCGCCGAGGGCGTGCGCGCCCTGCTGATCGACAAGGACCGCAATCCCGCCTGGCAGTACGCCACCACCCGTGACGTGCCCGCCGAGGTGCTGGACGCCTTCTTCGTCGCGCCCTGGGATACCAATCCCCTGGTTGATCTCTAGTACTCGTAACCGCCAACAACTTCCGGAGAACACAGCATGGCACGTGTCGCATTTATCGGTCTTGGCAACATGGGCGGTCCCATGGCCGGCAACCTGCTGAAAGTCGGTCATGATGTCACCGTCTTCGATTTGTCGGCGGAGGCCACTGCAGCCCTTGCGGAGTGCGGCGCGAGTGTGGCGGAGTCGGCACTGGCCGCGGCTGCCGACAAGGATTACGTGCTTTCCATGCTGCCCGCCGGCAAGCACGTGACCGGGATCTATCTCGGTGATGACGGTCTGCTGGCAACGCTCAATGCACACACGACGGTGCTCGACTGCTCCACCATTGATGCCCAGACGGCCCGTGATGTTGGCGCTGCTGCGGAAAAGCTGGGTATCGGCTTCATGGACGCCCCGGTTTCCGGCGGTGTTGCGGCTGCGGCTGCCGGTACGCTGGCCTTCATGTGCGGCGGCGACCCCATGACCTTTGAAAAAGCGCGGCTGATCCTGGCCGGCATGGGGAAGAATATCTTCCACGCCGGTCCCGCCGGTGCCGGGCAGGTGGCCAAGGGTTGCAACAACATGCTGCTGGCGATCCATATGATCGGCACCTGCGAAGCGCTGGAAATGGGTGCGCGCCACGGGCTTGATCCGAAGGTGCTGTCGGAGATCATGAGCGCCAGCTCCGGGCGCAACTGGTCACTGGAGGTCTACAACCCCTATCCCGGTGTCATGGATGCGGCCCCGGCGAGCAACGATTACAAGCCGGGATTCATGGTGGATCTGATGGTCAAGGATCTTGGCCTGGCCATGGATATCGCCGAGAGTAGTGGCGTTGCCAACCGCATGGGTCAGCTGGCGCAGGCGCTGTATAGCGAGCACCAGGCCGAGGGCCAGGGCGCGATGGATTTCTCCAGCATCATGCAGTATCTGCAAACGCGGTGACCGATACGGTTCTCGCTGAATGCCGGGCTATTGGTCGTACAGTATCTGCGTGGTGTTTTGCAGCCACTCAAGAACCACCGTATCCTGAAGCATGTCGGGTTCGTCCTGCGCGGACCTGGACAGAATGTCCGCGGCTTCGCGCGCTTGCCGCAGACCTTCACGCAGCACGCTGCAGGCTTCAAGGTGCGCTTCCGAGTCCCCTTCACTCGCCGCGAGTTCCTGCATCAGATCGGGCGCCAGACCCGCGCTGGAAAACGCCCTGCGGATGGCGCTAAACTCCCGTTTCGCGAGTGTCCACGCCTGCGCCGATGCGTGTTCCTGCACGGCCTCCCAGCCTTCGAGAATACCGCTCAGGCGCGCATACAGTGCCGGGATGTCCCGGGTGTTGAACGGGTACTTTTCCAGGGGTTCGGCGACGTTGAAGTGCTCCCAGAAGACTTGCGTGATCACCGGATCAAACTGATGCGCATAGGTTCTGATCACGATGGCCAGGTGGCGTGCGCCTGCCGATTGGCGTATTCCCAGACTGAATTCGATGAACGACAGAATACGTCCGGCCAGGCTCATCTGGTCTCCGCGGAGGCCGCCCGGGTAACCACTGCCGTCGGTGCGCTCATGGTGCTCGAGGACGGCGCGTGAAACGGCTTTGTCGTAGACATCCAGAGCATCAATGATAGAGCCGCCAATCACCGGATGCGTGCGCACCTGTCGCCGCAGTGCTTCGTCAAGGCGCTCTCTGGGGTCAAGAATGCGGTGGTCTATATGCAATTGGCCGATATCATGCAGCAGCGCTGCACTGGCCAGATGACGCAGCTCGATGCTGTCCATGTTGAGTTTATGCCCAATGAATATCGAGCCCATGGTGCACCAGAGGCTGTGGTCGATCATGCGCGGCGCCTGCTCTGCCAGCACGGTCAGCTTGTTGCGAATGGCGGTGGGAAGCTGCATGTGACCGAAGCAGATGTGTATGAAGTCATCTGGCATTTCCCGCGCAACGATGGCGGCCACTGATTCGTGCTCTGTGAGCAGTTCGCTGGCCCGTGCAACGAGGTACGCGCTGTCCACGGCGTTGTCCACTATACAGCTGTGGTCAATGGGCTTTAGCAGCTTATGCCGCAGTAGTCTGTCGAGCAGGCCGCTGTTGACCTGGTAACCCGCTGCAAGCAGCTTCACGCCACTGGTGCTGCAGATATCTTCGGTAGCGGTGATGGTTCGTCTGTCACCAACGTCGGTAACATGCCTGAGGTACTCGGCCCCGGCGTCGTCCTCGGACGGCACGGCCATGTCGCAATCCTGATGCTGCGTCATCGGCAACCTGTCTCGTAAAATCAGTGGATCGGCTTGGGCTCACAGCGGCAAAAACGGCACCTGCCAGTTCATCGCGTGTGATGCCAACGTCACGCCAGAGTATCCCGCTTCTCTGCGCTGAAAGCCACTACGCCAGCCTGTCTGCCCCGCGGGCGCTATCCGCCAGCTGTTCTGTCGCGATATGCCGGTCGACATACTTGCGCATGGTCAGCACCAGCGCAATGCACACCACCAGCGCTACCGGCGTGTTCATGATCATGGGCAGTGACATTTCCCGGCTGCCGGCGATCGCCACCGCAATATAAATGGCCGTACCTTCCTGGCGGATCATGTGCTCGATACACACGGCAGACGTCTCACGGGCATTCATCTGCGACAGGCGGGTGACGCCGAACGCCAGCGCAAGAACGATGAGGTTGGCACCGAGGGTCATCCAGAACAGGACCCAGAAGTTCTGCCTCAGTACGTCAATCTGGTCGACGAGAATGACGATGAAGGCAGATACCAGCACAACCGTGGAGATCAGCTTGATCTTGCCGCGCAGCCATGCCGCCGCGCCAGCCCGGTAGTGCGCGAATAACAGGCCCAGCGTCACCGGGACCAGCGTTATGCTGAATACCTTCCAGACAAAGCCACCGAGAGGAACATCGACGGGGCCGCTGAAATCCATGAAGAAGTGCAGTGCGGCATAGGCGTACAGCGGTACAACGAAAATGTAGATAGCGCTGACCCCGACGCTCATGGAAAGTGACAGGGCCAGATCTCCCTTAGAAAAGTCGGTCATCAGGTTGGACAGCATGCCGCCGGGGCAGGTGGCCAGCAGCACAAAGCCCACGGCCAGTGGCTGGGTCGGCGCAAACAGGATGGCAATGCCGATGCCGATGATCGGTGGTATGAGAAGCATGCTGGCAGAGCCGGCCAGAAGGGCGCGACGGTGGGCAAAGATGCGGCTGAAATCGTGTGGCGTCAGGCTCAGCCCCATGGAAAACATAATGAACCAGAGCGAGCCTGGCAAGAGGATGTCGTCAATCAGGTTCATAAATGTCTCCGCTCGGCTGCGCGCCGAGAGTATTCAGTGCCTCGGCGAGGCGATCGTGATCATAGCGGCTCAGTGTGAACCAATGGTCATAATCACTGCGGTACAGGCGCGCTTCGCCATCCGTCGGCGCCCGTGCCAGTCTCAGAGTGATGTCTTGCTTGGCGTGCCTGACGGACAGGTCGTGCGCCACTGAGTCTGCACGGGCGTCTCCGCGGTCGTTGGCTGCAACGCCTGAAGTCTGCAAGGTGCCTAGTACCTGCTCCAGTGCTTCCAGCGCCTGCCGCGTCGATTCTGTGAACGCTGAGCGAGATGCGGTCGCGCGCCAGTGGCCCTCGGATTGTGTCCATTCGCTGTCGCGGTAGCGTACGCGATCAATCGGTGCCAGTGACAACAGATTGGGCTCCAGCCAGCCGTCGAGCGTCGCCGGTACGTTGAAGGTGCTGAGTGCGATGGCCCGTATTGCCGGGCGGTCGCTGCGGCGCGCATACACCTGGCGCAGCCCGGGCGATGTACCAAGGTAGATCACGACCGATGCGGGACTTTCCGCTGCGTCCGCTGCCTGCGCGTCGCCGCGGGCAAGCGTGATACGTCGCTGGAAGCGCGCGTCAGTCACCTCGAATCGTGCGCGGGCGCTGTCGCTGCGCGCGACCGGAAACCCGGTGGGACGAGAGAGTGCATTGAGCAGTCGCTCGACCCTGGTCGTGTCAGCTGGCAGTACAGTATTGTCGAGGTACCACTGCGCGTTCTGTCGACGAATAATTGCCTGACGGTCGTTGGCGTCGGCAATGGTAATGCGCGTGATCTCCTCGGGCGCCAGCGGCAGCAGTGGGGCGGCGCTGCCTGCGGCACCCGCCTCGTGCCTGCCCCCGGGCCACAGCTGAAACGCGACCGCTGCCAGCTGCAGGCAGGCAGTCAGGGCCAGTAGACTGACCAGGCGCAGGGTCATGCGAGCACCTTCCGCCAGTAGGCTCGCCGTCGGCGTTCTCGCAGCCAGTGCAGCAGCCCGAAAACTGCCAGGACGAGCAGCGCTGTCGCATAGTTGGCGTATTCCAGGCGTGACCGAACGCGGCTATCCAGCGGTGGCAGGGTGCGGTTGAAGTGGGCGCGTGAGCGTATCTGCAGCAGGCTGCCATCGGTGAGTGACCAGTCCAGCGTGTTCATCAACAGTTCCACCGGGCTCAGGAATTCTGTGCCGCTCGCGGCGACCAGTCCGCTCATTATCTGGTCGCTGGCGAAGTCGTTGGAGCCGATAATGATCAGGCGCGCCGCGTCTGATGACTGTCTCAGGTGGCTGCGGGTTCGCTCGCGCCCGAGGGTGGCGGCCCGCTCCTCAACCCCGGCGCTGTCGGCCGGCTCGTCACCGGGCGCTTTGTTGAACGCACTGGAAAAGCGTCCCTGCAGGAGGAGGGCCAGGGTTTCCCGCCGTGGTGTTCGGCCGCTGTCTGACCGGGTGCCGTCCTCGATAGCACCGGGCATGACGTTGCGTGCGCTGGATCGCCATGCATCTTGGCTGGAGCGCAGCAGCCATTCCACGCTGATGTCGCTGTTCTCGCGCGCCACTGCTACCGGGGAGCTCCAGGCCAGCGCCAGGCTCGGCAGGCCGCTGGTAATAGGATGTTCGCTGTTCAGCCCGTCGCCGCGAATATCAATGAAATAGGGATAATCGACGAACTGCATATCGCGAAACTCATAGCCGCCAACGCGGCGCATCACGGGCACCGGGTATGACCGATGCTGGCTATCCAGAACCATGGCAGGGGCGATGTCAATGCCGTGATGCGAGAGCCACGCCGTCAGGCCACTGTCCACGTCGCGCATCTGCAGATTACCGCCGCGCGCCTCGACGGAAAACCCGGAGGTACCCAGAACCACCGTGCCGCCGCGCATCAGGAACTGATCCATTGCGTAGACTGCGGTGTCGGCGAGGTCCTCAGGAGCGAGTACCAGCAGCAGGTCGGCACTGCTGTCGACCTCGCCGTCGGCCAGGTCCTCGCGCACAATGCTGTAGTCACGGGAAATCGCCTGCTCCAGGGTCTGGAAGGTATGCACTGCCGGCGCCATGCCCTGGAACGGTCTGCTGCTGCTTTCGGGAAACACCAGGGCGACGGTTTTGGTCAATCCGCTGGCAAAGCGCTTGAGCCCGGCATCGAGGGTCTGCTCGAATACATCGGGGTCAAAGGCGCCGGTGGGCAGTTGCACCACCTGGTGCTCGTCCTCCAGCGTCAGATAAAAATAGAACTCCCGCTGATCATCCAGCGAGGCCAGCAGCGGCTGGAAGCCCCACTCGTCAACGATACGCTCCGCGACAGCGCCATCGCCTGCCTCGGGCTCGACAAACTCGACGCTAAACTTGTCTCCGGCATGCGCCATGCGCGCTTCCAGCGTTTTTTCAATGGCGCTGAGGTAGCGCAGAAGCAGCGGCGGCAGCTTGTCCTCGGCCGACACGTAGGCGGTCAGCTGCACGGGACGGTCAATCTGTTCAAACAGGTTGCCGCCGGTCTGATAACTGTGCAGCACATCGCGGATTGCGCGGGTGATATCAAATTCCGGGTTGCGCAGGGCGACCTCGGGTTGGCTGCCGTTGGCGGTCTTCACCTCGATCAGGTCGGCAAAGCCCAGTGTTTCGTGCTCGCCGCCATAGGAAACAAGCACGTTGAAAAAGGCGTTCACCAACGCCGACTGGTAACGATCCGCCACCTGAAAGGGTGTGGCGTTGATAGCGTATCGCTCGCTGGCTTCCCGCTCCGTCTCGGGGTTGTCTGCCGGGTCGACAAATTCCACCTGTACGCGCTCGCCGCCGGCGATGGCGTACTCCTGCAGCAGATCTTTTATCTGGGGCACCAGCGGAGCGAGCAGGGGGTGGGTGCGTTCGCTGAAATAGCCGCGAATCAACAGCGGTTCCGCTGTCTGTTCAAGCAGCTCACGGGTGGGCTCGGAGATTGAATACAGGTGGCCTTCCGTTACATCCACGCGCAGGCCAGACAAGGGCTGCAGCCAGATACCGGCGAGCAGGAGGTTCAGCAGCAGCAGTGCGATACCGGTTTGCCAGAGGCGGTGTCGGCGCTGCCGTGCATCTGTTGCCCAGCGCTGCCGATCCAGGGTGTAGACATTGAGTGCCAGGAATCCGGCGCAGAGCATGGCGTAGTAATACAGGTCGCGCAGGTCGATGACGCCCCGCGTGATGCTGTCAAAGCGCGAGCCGCTGCCGAGCAGACGCAGCAGTGCGGCCGTGTCGTCATTAAAAAAGCCGGTCAGCAGCGGGCTGCCGATCAGATAGAGCAAGCCGCAGATCAGCACGCTGCCCATCAGGCTGAGCATGGCATTGGCGCTGTGTGCAGACACGAACAGGCCGATGCTCAGATAGGCGCAGCCCAGCAGGACGGTCGCCAGGTAACCCGCGAGCACCGGGCCCCAGTCCAGGTTGGCGATGGCGGCCACGGTGAGCGGCAGCGGCAGTGTGGCCAGCAATGCGAGACACAGCAGGACGGCGCAGGCCAGAAACTTGCCGAGAACAAACTGCCACAGAGGAACCGGCTGGGTGAGCAGGTATTCCAGCGTGCCGTGGCTGCGCTCGTCGCTCCACAGGCGCATGGTGAGTGCCGCGGCGAGGAAGATCAGCATGAGCGGCATCCACTCAAACAGCGGCCGCACGTCGGCGATGTTGCGCGCAAAAAACGCCTCTACCCAGAAGAAAACAAACAGGCTTGAAAGGAGAAATGCGCCGAGGAAGCTCCAGCCTACCGGCGAGTTGAAAAACAGTCGCAGCTCCTTCTGCGCCACGCGCAGCGCAGGGAGTTCAGCCACGAGCCGGCCTCCCTGCGATCAGCTCCTGTAGCACGTTATCGAGATCGCGCAGCAGCGGGCGCAGTTCCAGCAGCCTGGCACCCGTGCCCACGAGGGCATGACTGATATTGCCTGCCGCGCGGTCGCGTTCACTCCCGGGATGGAGGTCCAGCTGCAGCGTGGCGGCGCGGCCCTGTGTCGACTCAATTCTGGCATGCAGCACCTGCGGCAGCTGTGACAGGGTGCGTCGAATGGCGGCGATGTCACCACTGGCTCGCACCATCAGTGTGTGGCTGTCTTGCAAGGCAGCGAGATTCTGGTCCAGCACCAGTTGACCGTTGTGCAGGACTAGCACCCGCTCACACACGGCTTCTACCTCCTGCATGATGTGGGTCGACAGAATCACCGTTGCCTCGTCGGCGAGCGCGCGGATAAGGTCACGCATCTGGGCGGTCTGGCCCGGGTCCAGACCGTTGGTGGGTTCATCCAGAATCAGCAGGCGTGGCTTGCCCAGCAGTGCCTGGGCAACGCCCGCACGCTGGCGCAGGCCACGGGACAGAGTACCGATGCGGTCGAGGCGGCGATCGCCGAGGTCGGTAAGCGCCAGCACGCGGCGAATTGCAGCGGGTCTGGCGGCGCGGGAGATGCGTTTGAGCGCAGCGGCGTAATCGAGGTATTCGGCAACCCGCATGTCCGCGTAGACCGGCAGATGCTCGGGTAAATAACCCAGCTGGCGCTGCATGATCGGGGCGTCGGTGTCGAGATCACAGCCATTGACGAACAGGACGCCCGCCGATGGCTCCAGGTAGCCGCTTAGCATACGCATCAGCGTGCTCTTGCCGGCACCGTTGTGGCCAAGCAGGCCGACAATTTCGCGTTCCTCGATCCGGAACGACACGTCATCCACCGCGATTTGATCGCCAAAGCGGCGTGTCACGGAGCGGGCGTCAATCATGTGCAGCTGCAGCAGATCCTGTTGCGTCTCGGTGCATCGCCGGGTCTCGACTGATCACCGGGGTGACAGCGTCATCCTTCTGCTACCGAGGTCGTCACCGCCGGCGCCCAGGGCTCGCGCATGGTGACGAATTCCTCGGCGGCCGTGGGATGAATGCCGATGGTATTGTCAAAGTCTGCCTTGGTGGCGCCGGCTTTCATGGCGACGGCGATGCCCTGCATGATCTCGCCGGCGTCCGGGCCCATCATGTGCACGCCGACCACGCGTTCGGTTTTGTCATGCACGATCAGCTTCATAAAGGTCTTCTCGTCGCGGCCGCTGATCGTGTGCTTCATTGGTCGGAAGGTCGCCTTGTACATTGTGATGTCGCCGAACTCGGCGCTGGCTTCCTCCTCAGTGAAGCCAACCGTGCCGATATTCGGCTGGCTGAAGACCGCAGTGGGAATGAATTCGTAATCCACCAGGGCGTTCCTGTCACCGAACTCGCGGCGCGCAAAGGCCATGCCCTCGGCCAGAGCCACCGGCGTCAGCTCCATGCCGCCGATCACGTCGCCCACCGCATAGACGCTGGGTTCGCTGGTGCAGTAGTGCTGATCGACTTCGATATTGCCGCGGGCCGTCAGCCTGACATCGACATTCTCGAGTCCCAGTCCATCGAGATGCGGCGTGCGTCCCGTGGCGTAGAGCACGGCATCGGCTTCCAGTGTACTGCCATCGGTGAGCGTAAGCCGGTAGCTCTTCGACGTCGCTTCAATGGACTCCACGTTGACCTCAAAGCGCAGGTCGACACCCGTCTTGCGAATTTCCTGGGCAGCGTGAGCGCGGATGTCGGGATCGAAACCGCGCAGGAACAATGGTCCACGGTAAAGCTGTGTGACCTTCGCGCCGAGACCGTTGAAGATGCCGGCGAATTCCACCGCGATGTAGCCGCCGCCGACAATGGCGATGCGCTCTGGAAAGCTCTCCAGGTCGAAGATCTCGTTGGATGTGAGTGCGTGCTCACTTCCAGGGAAATCCGGTACCGACGGCCAGCCGCCGGTGGCGATAAGAATCTTGCCGCAGCGGTAATGCTTCTCGCCCACGGCCACCGTATTGCCATCGACAATGCTGGCGCGGCCCTCAAAGACCGTGGCGCCGGCGCCGTGGAGCAGCTTGCGATAGATGGCATTGAGGCGAGCGATCTCGGTTTTCTTGTTGTCCCGCAGGGTGGCCCACTCGAAGCCGTTCACCGTGGTATTCCAGCCGAACTCCCGGGCGTCTGTAAAGCCCTTGCCGTATTCCGCTGCGTAAACGTAAAGCTTCTTTGGTACGCAGCCCACGTTCACGCAGGTACCGCCCATATAGCGGTCCTCGGCAATGGCAACGCGGGCGCCGAACGACGACGCCATGCGTGCGGCACGCACGCCACCGGAACCGGCGCCGATGACAAACAGATCGAAATCCAGATCGCTCATGAGGTCCTCCTGATGTTGAATCCCGATTCTATCAGCTTCGGGGCGTTGCGCGCGTGCATGGTCTATCATCGGGGCTCTGACAGGGAGTGTTCATGACCAAATTGAAGATGTTTTCGCTGTCGCTGCTGCTGGCGGGCCTTGCCTGGCTTGTCTGGCAGGTGCATGTCGCCACGCAGGTGGCGGTTGGCTACAGCGCCAAGCAGCTGTGCTCCGGCGTGTTTGTATCGGCACTGCCCCGGGATTTCGTGGTGGCGCGCGACATCCTGCCGCGTATGGCAATCCTGGGCCCCGCGTTGGAACTGCTGTCCCTTGAGGTGGACACGGCGCGTGGTGAGGCGCGTGCGTCGCTGCTGGCAGCCAGCGCCGTTGCGGGTTACCAGTCACCGGCCCGGGGCTGTACCCTGCATCTTCCCGGCACTGTGTCTGCTGGGGAAATGTCAGTTGTGAATCCGCACAGCGGGCCACAGTCTCGCTCACCTTTTGTCTTCGCTGATTCTCCGGCGCTGATGGCTGCGCTGGATGCCGCGTTTATGGAGCCCGCGGAGGGTGGCCGCCAGACCCTGGCCCTGCTGGTAGCGCACCGCGGCAGTGTGATAGCAGAGCGCTATGCTGCACCGGTCACCGCTGCGACACCCCTGCAGGGCTGGTCCATGAACAAGAGCTTGCTGGCCACATGGGTAGCGCTGCTGGTGGAAGATGGCCGCCTGCGTCTCGATCAGCCAGTGGCACCTAGACTGCGCGAGCTCGGTGCACCCGAAGACGTCATTGCCGCAGTGAGCCCGGAACTGACGCTTGAGCATCTGCTGCGCATGCGCAGCGGCTTTGATTTTGAGGAGCGCTACGAGCCTGGCAGCGATGCGACGCGGATGCTGTATCGGCGTCATGCTATGTGGCAGGTGGCGCCGCGCAGTGGCCATGCCCACACGCCCGGCGTGCGCTTCAATTACTCCAGCGGCGACGCCAATCTCACGGCAGCTATCTGGCAGTCCGCGCTACCGGTAGATCGCTATGAAGACTGGCTGGCAACGGCATTTTCCCTGCCGCTTGGGCTTTCATCGCTGGTTGCCGAGGCCGATGCCAGCGGTGTGCAGGCAGGTTCCAGCTACGCCTTCCTCAGCGCTCGGGACTGGCTGACGGTCGGTCAGCTCTGGCTGGACGCCTGGCATGGGCGGTCTGCCTTGCTCTCGCAGGCCTGGCAGCGCACCGCGGTGACGCCGAGCGGCGATGATGGCAGTTATGGCCGCAGCTTCTGGCTTAATATCGGGGGCGAGGCCTTTCCCGGACTGCCGGAAACCCTGTTCTATGCCGGGGGCAACGCTGGTCAGTATGTGCTGGTACTGCCGGAGCAGGAGCTGGTCGTGGTCCGCCTCGGGCTGTCTGATGCCTCCGTGGATACCGGGGTCCACGCCTTTCTCTCCGCCCTGCTCGATAGCTTGACGAATGATGTCGTCGGCAGGGCCGTCGGTACGCGGACCAGCGCGGGAGCGTTGCGCTGATGGCGAAACCCATGACCCTCAGCGGTCTCTTTGTGTACCCCGTGAAGTCCTGCGCCGGGGTTGCACTCACCGCGGCCACTCTCGATCGTTTCGGCCTCGCGGGCGACCGGCGCTGGCTGCTGGTGGATGATGGAAACCGCTTTCTGTCGCAGCGTAGCCTTCCCGCAATGGGCCAGGTATCGGTAGCGATCCAGGCGGACGGCCTGACGCTGGGCTATCGAGATCATGCAGTGAGGGTGCAGACGCCGGCTGCCGATGCCGAGCGGTGCCGGGTCGACATCTGGGGAGACGAGGTCGAGGCATTGGATGTGGGCGATACGGCAGCGACGTGGTTCTCTTCAATGCTCGGTCAGCCCTGTCGCCTGGTGTATATGGGCGAGGACGCGCAGCGGCGGGTGGACACAGACTACGCCGCGCATGGCGAGACCGTCAGCTTTGCCGACGGCTTTCCGCTGCTGCTAACCACTGACGCCTCGCTGGCATCTGTCAACGCGTCGCTCGATGCGCCCGTGAGCATGCGGCGCTTTCGCCCCAACCTGGTTATCCATGGCAGTGCGCCTTTCGCTGAGGACGGCTGGCGACGCCTGCAGATCGGTGAGCACAGCTTTACTGTTGCCAAACCCTGTGCGCGCTGTGCCATCCCGGCGCTGGACCCGGACACGGGGACTGTACATCCGGCCCTGAACCGGGTGCTCGCTGCAACGCGCCGTATTGATGGCGTCGTTCTCTTCGGCCAGAACCTGCTGCATGCTGGTACTGGCGACCTGCGTCTGGGTGATGCGGTTCGCGTGCTGGACTGAGCAGCTCGGAGACTGCCTACGCCATAGTGTTGCGTTTATTCGGCTGTTGCCATCCGGTACCATGCGGGCTTTTACCATCTCCGAGGAACACCGCCATGTCCCGCCTTCGCACGGGCGTCATTGCCGCACTGGCCACGTTCTGGCTGGCTGTAAATGTTTTCGCGCAGGAGATGGACCGGGTTGAGCTGAAGAACGGCTCCACTGTGTATGGCGAGGTGGTGGATGCCGAGAACGGAACGCTGAGCGTAAAGACCGACTTCGCGGGCACCATACAGGTGCGGCTCGACCAGATTGCCAGCATGTATACGGAAACGCCAATGGTGCTGCAGATGGCGGACGGCTCCATTATTGAGGCGTTCCCCCTTGCGGTCGAGGATGAGCGGCTGGTGCTGCCGGAAGCCATCGAGGAGGGCGGTGGCAGCTATGCGCTGTCGCAGCTGCTGCGCGTGAACCCCGAACCCTGGGAGACAGGCGAAGGCTATCGCTGGAACGGCCTTGCCAGCGGTGCTCTGTCCGCGCAGCGCGGCAACACGGAAACCAATGAGCTGGATTATAACGTGGAGTCGCGCTGGACCGGCCTGGATGATCGCTATTCCACACGCGTCCATGGCCAGGTGCGGGACGTTAACGGCACACGCCGCGCTGAAAATGTGACGTTCACGTCCAAATACGACCGCTTTCTCGACAACGACTGGTACTGGGGTTTAAGTGCGTCGGCGGAGCGTGACCAGTTCTCGAATATCGACCTGCGGGCCTATCTCGGTCCCTATCTCGGAAAGAAGTTCGACCGGACGCCGTTCTTCATTCTCGAAACAGAGCTCGGTCTGTCCTATGTTTCGGAGCAGTTCACCAGTTCACCGGATCAGGAATACCCCGGTGCGGTATGGACCCTGGATGCGACCAGCCGTTATTTCGGCGACGATCTGCGTGTCTTTGTGCGTCAGAACGGTATCTGGGATCTCGACGACACCACGGATGTCGTGATCAACAGTACCGCCGGTATGTCATTCCCGCTCATTGCCGATATTGAGGGATCTGCCGAAATCTCCTGGGAGTACGATACGGGTGCTGTCGCCGATGTAGAAGAGCTGAACCAGATTTACCGCTTCCGCATCGGCTACCGCTGGTAGCACTCGCGGGCGCGTACACGACCGCACTGCGGATGGTAGGAGTCAGTTACTCCCGCTGGCAGGTGCGCGCTCACGGATACGACGCTGCAGTTCCTCCACCCGGGCACGCGTCAGATCGAGCCGCAGCACCAGCAGCAGCGCTATCACGAACCCCGGCAATGTGCCGAGACCGAAGGCCCAGGCGAGCCCGTCCAGCACAGGCGCAGGCACATCGCCCGGGCGCATGTCTCCCGTCAGCCCGATCACATCCAGTACCACGCCGCCATAGACCGGTCCAAAGATCGATGCAAACTTGTTGACGAAGTTGGCGGCAGCAAAAAAACCGCCTTCCTGTTTCAGCTCGTGCTCGAACTCGTGCTCGTCGGTAATGTCGGCGATAATCGACTGCGTCTGTATGGCGCGCAGTAAAAAGCAATACACGAATATCAGCATGAAAAGAAAGTTCAATGCGAAAATCACGGTTGTGCCGTTCGGCGGCAGCAGGTCGAGCATACGTAGCGGATACAGCCACAGACAATTGAGAATGATGCCGATGACGGACAGCTGCATGAGCTGAAATTTTTCGAAGCGGCGACTCAGCGGCGTCAGTGTCATCATCACCAGAGCCACCGCCAGTAGACTTGGTACAGACAGAATGATGGACACTTCCCGCGTCGAAAACTCCCAGTAGTAGGTCCAGACCAGCATGTTCAGTGTGGCGACGGTGCCGTAGGCCACCATGTTGGCAATCTCGTAGCCCAGGACAAGGCGAAAGGAGCGATTGGCCAGGGTTCGCCGGATATCCAGCGTCAGATTACGCAGAGTGCCCCGTGTAGCGGGCGCACTCCCATTGTCCAGTGAACTGCGCATGTGTCGGCGTGTGCCGAGTGTGGTAATGCCCGCCATGAGCCACACGGCAGCGCAGGAAAGCGCGCCATAAAGCGGATAGTTGTCGCGCTCGAAGCGTCCGTCCACGCTGCCATCGCTGGTGAAAATCAGCAGTAGAGCGGTAGCCGGGATCAGCACCGAAAAAAGAAATAGAAACGCCAGCCTGGCCCCTAGTATCTGGCTGCGCTCGTGATAATCACTGGTAATTTCCGCAGACAGCGCCAGATGAGGAATGGTGAAGGTAGTAATGAAGGTGCGGACCCAGAGTGACCAGAATAGCAGCCAGCCGGCAAGCATGGGCGTACTGGCGGTGACTGCGGCAGGCGGTGCGAACAGGCCGATAAAGCCCAGACCCATGGGCACTATGCTCGCCAGCATGAACGGATGACGACGGCCGAAGCGACTGCGCAAGCGGTCGGACAGCGTGCCTGCCAGTGGGTCGGAAATGCCGTCCCAGACCAGGCTCAGTGAGATAACGATACCCGTAATCGTGCCGTTCAGCCCCAGTACCTGGGTATAGAACAGCAGCACGAACATAGTGTACGCAGCTTCCTTGATGGCGTAGACCGCACCGCCAGCGCCGTAGGCCACGCGGGATTTTATTGTCAGCATGAAATGGTTTCCCAGGCGCCCCAAGTCTGGCTATCCCAGGACTGCCTGTAAAGCCCTGTTGAGGAGGCGCATCCGGCGACGCCTGCACTGCGTAAAACCGATACTCAGAAAGAGGGATTGCTGTGCCAGAGGGACCTGAAATACGCCGCGCCGCTGACCGGATTGAGGAGGTGCTCGCCGGGCGCATCATAGAATCGATCAGCTTCGGTCTGCCGCGACTGCAGCACTATGCGAAGATTCTTCGCGGACAGCGCGTGCAGGCGCTGGAAACGCGTGGCAAGGCGCTGCTGACGCACTTTGAACATGACTGGACGATCTATTCGCACAACCAGCTCTATGGTGTCTGGCGGATCGTTGCGCGGGACCGTCTGCCAGAGACTGGGCGTTCCCTGCGCATTGCGCTGCACACAAGCACACACAGCGCGCTGCTCTACAGTGCATCCGACATCAGCGTCTGGCCAACGCCCGAGATAAACCAGCATCCGTTTCTGTCACGAATTGGCCCTGATATTCTTGCGCCGGATCTGCACTGGCGCGAGGTTGCGGCGCGACTTGCGTTGCCGGAATTTCGTCGCCGCCGACTCGAGGCGCTGTATCTGGATCAGCGCTTCCTGGCGGGCATTGGGAACTACCTGCGTGCTGAAATTCTGTTTGCTGCCAAACTGAACCCGCTGCGCAACGCTGCCAGCCTTGGCCGCGGAGAACGAGGTGCTCTGGCGCGTACAACGCTGGACGTCAGCCGGCGCAGCTACGCCACGGCGGGCATCACTTTGCCGGCTCGCTTGGCAAAACGCCTTGTTTCACAGGGTTTGCGACGCGAGCAGCGTCGCTTTTTCGTCTTTGGTCGTGAAGGAAAGCCCTGCTACCGCTGCGGTGCTGAGATTGCCCGTGCGGAAACCGGTGGTCGAAGACTTTACTGGTGTCCGGAGTGTCAGCCAGCGCTGTAGCTCGGTGGGAGCTGTTCACAAAAAT
>Ga0102940_1000546_pt1 | contig 25755 bp, 23 predicted proteins | sample SalPonR2_C_D1_MG_FD_78215 | JGI IMG/M metagenome (GOLD analysis project Ga0102940, IMG submission 78215) | Salt pond soil microbial communities from South San Francisco under conditions of wetland restoration - Salt Pond MetaG R2_C_D1_MG | ecosystem: Environmental > Aquatic > Marine > Intertidal... | reverse complement strand
GATCAAAAACCCGGCAGCCTTCCGGCACATCATCACCCCGGACAGGAAAATGCATGCCATTTTCCATTATGTGGAAGCCATTGCTCCGTCTTTACAGCCGGTGCTTATCTGCGGCGAGACCGGGGGGGGCAAGGAATTGATCGGCCAGTGCATTCACACCTTAAGCAGCCGCAAAGGCAGATTGGTGGTGGTGAATGTGGCCGGCCTGGATGACAATGTATTTTCCGACACCCTGTTCGGCCATGTGCCCGGGGCCTTCACCGGTGCGGACAAAGCCCGGTCCGGCCTCATTGAACAGGCAGGCGGCGGCACCCTGTTTCTGGATGAAATAGGAGACCTGGCCATGACCTCACAGGTCAAGCTGCTGCGCCTGCTCCAGGAGGGGGACTACCTGGCCCTGGGCTCAGACAAAACCCGGCATTCCGATGCCCGGATCATCGCCTCCACCAACCAGGATCTCTGGGCCCTTGAAAAACAAAAAAACTTCAGAAAAGATCTCATTTACCGTCTGTCCACCCACACCCTGACCCTGCCGCCCCTGCGGGAACGGCTGCTGGATCTGCCCCTGCTGCTGGACCGGTTTGTGTGCCAGGCAGCCGTGGAACTGGAAAAACCCATCCCTGATATTCCCAAGACCCTGATCGAACAGATGGAAACCTATCCTTTCAAGGGAAATATCAGAGAACTCAAATCCATGGTGCATGATGCCCTCACCCGGTATGTAAAAGGCCCCATGACAGCAAACCTGTTCAAGGGACTTGATCTGACAAAAAAAGAAGACGTGTCAGAGGGCAGTGCCCATGCCCTGGAAACCGGCAACGGCCTGCCTACCCTGAAGCAGGCCTCCAATATCCTGGTGGAAAAAGCAATGGAGCAGGCCGGGGGGAACCAGTCGGCTGCCGCCAAAATCCTGGGCATCTCCCAGCAGGCCTTGAGCAAGCGGCTCCAGAAAACACAAAAATAAAGGAAACACCGGTCCAAACATACAGGGAAAGTTTGTGAACCGCCGTCAAGGTTACCCCGGCAAAGCCACAGAAAATGCCACAACCAGGGTTGTATTCACAACTTTCGTTGTAATATGTTCCATACCCTTGCCCCTGCTGACAGTATGTGCAAAACACCTGGTTTTTACAATTTTTGTTGTAGATTCCCTGTTTTGGCAGAACCACCCTCTTTAACCTAAAACCACATAAAATCAGATAATTATATTATATTCATTCTGTGGCACGCTGATTGCTCTTATAAAAAATAAATGACTTTCAGGGTGCAGACAGCAGCATGTCGCCTGCACCGCAAACCAGTTTTCTACAAGGAGCACTCATGAAAGAGGTAAAAAACATTGGATGGCGGGTCACTTTTGCCGGACTGGGCATCAACCTGGCCCTGGGGATTTTATACACCTGGAGTATTTTCAAAGAGTCCATCAAGGAGTCCATTGTAGCAGGGGACGGCCGCTTTGACTGGAACCTGGCCGCACTGAATGACCCATATGCTGTGTGCTGCCTGGTGTTTGCCTTTGCCATGATTCTGGCCGGCCGGGTCCAGGACAAAACAGGACCAAAAATGACAGCCATCATGGGGGGCGTCCTGACCGGGGCCGGCCTGATTCTCATTGCTTTTTTCTCCTCCTGGATCGTCTGGATCCTGGGATTCGGGGTTCTCATGGGCGCGGGCTTAGGGTTCGGGTATGCATCTGCCACCCCGCCGGCCATCAAATGGTTCCCCCCGGCCAAAACCGGCATGATCGCCGGCATTGTGGTGGCGGGATTCGGCCTGGCATCCGTGTATATCGCCCCCCTTGGCACCTGGCTGATCGCCCGGTTCGGGCTGAGCCAGTCCATGCTCATTTTCGGGGTGGCCTTTCTGGTGGTGGTCTGTGTGCTGGCCCAGTTTTTAATCAACCCGCCGGCCGGATATGTGCATCCTGATGCCCGGGCCACGGCCACAAAACCGGCTGCACCAACCGGCATTGATTATGCGCCTTCCGAGATGATGAAAACCGGCACTTTTTACAAACTGTGGCTCATGTTCTGCGTGGGCTCCGGGGCCGGGCTCATGATCATCGGCAGTGTGGCCGGCATGGCAAAGTCCGGCATGGGCTCTTCGGCCTGGATCGTGGTGGCCCTCATGGCCGTGGGAAACGCTTCCGGCCGGGTGGTGGCAGGCATTCTGTCCGACAGAATCGGCCGGGCCAACACCCTGTTCATCATGCTCAGTTTCCAGGCTTTTATCATCTTTTCCCTTATGTTCATCGCACCGAATCAGGTGATGCTTCTGGTGATGGCCGCCACCTTTATCGGGTTCAATTATGGCACCAACCTGTCCCTGTTCCCGTCAGCCACCAAGGATTTTTTCGGGTTGAAAAACTTCGGGGTCAATTACGGGCTCGTATTTTCCGCCTGGGGAATCGGCGGGTTTATCTTTCCCCGGGTGTCCCAGATGATCGTGGCCTATACCGGCACCCCCAAGATGGCCTATATCCTGGCAGCTGCCCTGCTGTTGATCGGTGCTGTGCTGGCCCTGGTGACAAAAGCCCCGGAACCCAGAACCGAACCCCCGTTTCTGGGTGTACCGGTCCCGGTCCCTGGAAAAAACTGATGCCATTACCGGCCTGCTCCTGTAACGAAACCCCATAATCCCATATTTTGCTGAACTGCATCTGAAAAAGGAGAGTATCATGACCCAGAACCTGTTTCACGCTTCTGACGAATTTCGGAAAACCGCCTGGATAAAAACCATGGACGAATACCAGGCCATGTACAAACTGTCCATGGAAGACCCTGATACCTTCTGGGCAGACATGGCAGCAAACTTTTACTGGGAAAAACAATGGGACACGGTCCGGGAATACAACTATCATATATCCAAAGGCCCTATCTCCATCAAATGGTTTATCAACGCAAAGACCAACATAACCTACAACTGCCTGGACCGGCACCTGCCGGAACGAAAGGACCAGACCGCTTTGATCTGGGAAGGCAATCAGACGGGAGAAGACCTGACCATCTCCTACGGGCAGCTCCATGACAAGGTGTGCCGGTTTGCCAATGCCCTCAAAGAAAAAGGGGTGGGCAAAGGAGACCGGGTGGCCATCTACATGCCCATGGTCCCGGAACTGGCCGCCACCATGCTGGCCTGTGCCCGGATCGGGGCGATTCATTCCATTGTGTTCGGCGGGTTTTCCGCAGAAGCCCTGGCAGACCGGATTGAAGACAGCCTGTGCCGGGTACTGGTGACCACGGACGGGGTGATGCGCGGGGCCAAGGCGGTTCCCTTGAAGACGGCCGCGGATAAGGCCATGGCCCTGTGCAGGGACCGGGGCCACCGGGTGGATACCTGTTTTGTGGTGAAACGCACCGGCACAGCCATCGACATGCATCCGGACCGGGATGTATGGTGGCACGAAGCCGCTGAAGCCCAGTCACCCGACTGCCCCGTGGAGTGGATGGATGCGGAAGACCCGCTGTTCATCCTGTACACCTCGGGCTCCACCGGCAAACCCAAGGGGGTCCAGCACAATGTGGGCGGGTATATGGTCTATGTCGGCACCACCTTCAAATACATCTTTGATTACCATGACGGCGACATCTACTGGTGTACCGCAGATATCGGCTGGGTCACGGGCCACTCCTACATTGTCTACGGCCCCTTGTCCCAGGGTGCCACCTCCCTGATGTTCGAAGGGGTGCCCAACTATCCGGACCCGGGCCGGTTCTGGGCCACCGTGGACAAGTGGAAAGTGAACCAGTTCTACACCGCACCCACGGCCATCCGGGCACTTATGGCCCAGGGAGAAGAATGGGTGGAAAAATATGACCTGTCCTCCCTGCGGCTGCTGGGATCAGTGGGGGAACCCATCAACCCGGAAGCCTGGCGCTGGTACCACACCCATGTGGGCAAGGGCCGCTGCCCCATTGTGGACACCTGGTGGCAGACCGAAACCGGGGGCATCATGATTTCTCCTTTACCCTATGCCATCGACCAGAAACCCGGGTCCGCCACCCTGCCCTTTTTCGGGGTCAAACCGGTGCTCCTGAACGAACAGGGAGAAGAGCTGGAGGGCGCCTGCGACGGGATACTGGCACTCAAGGAACCCTGGCCCGGCCAGATGCGCACGGTGTACAACAACCACGACCGCTTTGAAAAGGTCTATTTCCAGATGTTTGACGGCTACTATTTTGCCGGAGACGGCTGCCGCCGGGATGAGGACGGGTATTTCTGGATCACCGGACGGGTGGATGATGTCATCAACGTGTCCGGTCACCGCATGGGTACGGCAGAAGTGGAATCCGCCCTGGTGAGCCACCCGCTGGTGGCCGAGGCTGCGGTCATCGGGTTTCCCCATGATATCAAGGGCCAGGGCATCTACGCCTTTGTCACCCTGGTGGTCAGTGCGGAACCTGCCCCGGAACTGCTGGCAGAACTCAAACAGCATGTAAGAAACGAGATCGGTCCTATTGCCACCCCGGATATCATCAATTTTGCACCCGGGCTGCCCAAGACCCGGTCCGGCAAGATAATGCGCCGGATCCTGCGCAAGATCGCCACCAATGAATATGACCAGATGGGGGATATCTCCACCCTGGCGGATTCTGATGTGGTGGGCAACCTGATCGACAGCCACAAGGCCCTGGTCAAATAGCCACTGATCCATGCCGGGTACTGTTTTGGCATGGATTTTCCCGGGGGCGGTTCACAAACCGCCCCCGGCAACCCACCCATTAACTCCTTCTAAAAAAATACCGCTGATTTGACATTCCCGAACATTTGGGCAATGATTCCCAAAACCAAATCAGAAGGTGTTGCTTATAGGCATGATATACAATTCGGACATCCTCCACCGGCGTGCCATCAGTCTGCCCGGGTATACTGAAAAACCGGTTATTGTTCAAACTGCCAGGATACCGGATATCCTGAATGCGGTGTTTCATCCCGGGATGCAGCCGAATGGTCAATCCATTAAAAACCGGGTGTTTGACCAGCCGATGTTTGGGAAACGATTTCTGTCGGATGATGAGATGGTTCAAGTCAACCGGTTCAAAGCATTAAAAAAGCAGATGGAATGGATATGCGGCCGGTTTGCCGTAAAGGCCCTGGTAAAAGATACCCTGGAACTGGACATGTCCCTGACAGACATCCAGATTGCATACAAAGAAAAAGGCGCACCTTATCTGCCGCATTTTCCGCAGATTCCCATCTCCCTGTCCCACAGCGGCGATTATACAGCTGTCGCCCTCAGCCGGCATCCTGAAATCCTTCTCGGCATTGATATTGAAAAAATCACTGCTCTGCCAGGTGACTCTTTCATGAAAACTGCATTTACCGGAGAGGAAATTACACACATGCCAAAAACAGCCCCAGCTGTTTTTGCTAACTGGACCTTGAAGGAAGCGTTTCTCAAGTACCTTGGGCTGGGATTCAATGAAAGCCTGCACCACGTAGCGATCATTGATGCACAAATTTTTCACCAGGGGAAAAAACAACCGGTTTCCACATGGCAAACAGTGCTTGATAATCGGTATGCACTGGGCCTGGTTTACGGAAAATCGGTTCAGCAAAAAGATTCGGCACAGGCATACCTGCTATGAAGAAAAGCCGGGAAGCCACCCGGAGAAGGCTTCCCGGTCAGGTATTCAGGCATGACAAAAGAGGATCAACATATCTCCGGGTTTTGTTTACCTGTAAAAGCATTAGGCGGTCTTGATCTCAATCTGCCGGGGCTTGGCTTCCTCTGATTTGGGCATGTGCAGGGCGAGCACCCCGTTTTTCAGCTCTGCTTTCACCTTTTCCACATCAATGGTCTGGGGTACGGAATAGTTGCGCACAAACTCCACATTTCCAAACTCTTCCCAGGAAACCGCCCCGCTGGCTTCCAGCTTTCTCACACCTGACAGCGAAAGCCTGCCGTTGTCGATGTTCACAGAAATTTCATCCTTTGCCACACCGGGCATGTCTGCATACAAAAGAATTTCATCTTCATTTTCACAAATATCCACAGCCGGTGCGACTTCATACAATTCTCTTGTTTTTTCAATATTCTGATCATCTCTTTTTGCGATTTCGGTCTTCTTATCCATGATACGCCTCCCTATATACGATGGTATTAATTTTCCATGGCAATGAACCATTCTGGATTTAGTTGATGGAAATCTGCCTGGGTTTTGCCGATTCTGACTTTGGAAGGGTCAGGTAGAGTATACCATCCTTCAAGGTGGCTTCCACCCGGCTACTGTCTACATCATCAGGCAGGGTAAAACTGCGGGAGAAAGTCCCGTTTGTCCTTTCCGTTCTGTGCACCTTGTATCTTTCAGGCAGTTTTTGATCCCGGGAACCGGAAATTTCCAGATAATTTCCCTGAATTTTGATATCCAGAGAGTCTTTTTCCATGCCAGGGACCTCCAGCCGCATCTCAAAACCATCACCGGTCTGGTACAGATTGGCCCGGAGAAACCCTTCATCCATAAGCCATCTGGTACCATAGGGCCGACCATAATCAGTGTTCAAATTGTCCAACCGCTGGCGGAGCATATCCATGGTTCCGAACAATCTGTCGATATCGCTGAATCTTGTAAACATGACACATCCTCCTTTACTGCATTGGTTTTTTTTGTTGTTGTTTGTGAAAGCCGGCATGTAACTGCACTGTTTGCGACACTGTCATGTAACCCTGTTTTGTTCATGCTTTCTGCGTGAGATATCTGCCGCTGCTTTCACCTTTCTGACGCTTTGATCAGAATTTAGTTATCAAAGCGTCCATGTCAATACCTTTTCTATTATTTTTTTTAAAAATTATAATTAGTAATAAGAACCCCAGTCATCACGTTGACTGAATTTCAATCTGCCGAACCTCAGGGGCAGGCAGATATTTTTTATATTTTCGGTTTCTTTTTTAAACCAGTTCCACGGCGCAAGTTTTTTCATATCCATACGCCACCTCCTATGTTTTACATGGGTTGACTCACTTATGCATCCGGTTTCCAACACACTGTATTTACATCATATTCTGGTATTTCAATCCCCATTTTTTCGTATTTGACACCAAAATAAAACAGGCCGGCTTCCTGTCAAGAAAAATTTTCATTACTAATAATTTTTTATTGATAAGGTAATGAACCTATTTTACTTTTTACCAATGTGCACAACAGATCACTGCACTGCAGAAATCATGATTTCGCGCATGAACCGGAATAAAAAGAACTGGTAAGAGATATTACCGCCAGGAGGTGATACCATGCCGCAGGATTATTACCTTGTTTTGGGCATTACATCTGATGCCAGCCAGGCAGACATCAAAGATGCCTACCGCAGGCTTGCCAAAGAATACCATCCTGATCACTACAAAGGAAACCACCGGCCCTTCCAGGCCATTCAGGAAGCGTATGCCGTCCTGTCCGATCCCGCAAGGCGCAGGCACCATGATACCCGGATTCAGGAAAGAAAGCCCAGGCCCAGGCAGGCCCAGGCCTTTTCCAGGCCGGTGGAACCCCTTGTTCCGGAACCGTCACAGGAAACTTTTTTTCAGCACACACCCCTCAGGGCATCTCAGCCGTACCGGCCATTTTCAAGATTTTTTTCCCGGCCTTTCTTTCCCAGCCCGGGACCAGAAGACAGACAGGGGACAAAAAACCTGAACTTCATGGCGGCGCTGACCGCGGAACAGGCCCGGACAGGCGGGCAGATACAGATCACCATACCGGCACGGCAGGTATGCCCCCAGTGCGGCGGCCTGGGCTGGTCAGGCCCTTATCCCTGCTGGCAGTGTGATCAGGAAGGACTGCTGTCCGGAGATATCCCCATCATCATTCACTTTCCGCCGGACATCAGACAGGGGCATAAGGCCAGGGTATTCCTGGACCATTACGGCATGCCGGGGCAGCATATGACCATCCACTTTACGATAAAAAAAGATCAGGCATGATCAAAAATATACCCCACTGACCGACGGCTTTTAAAAAACTGGGGATTTTTGGGATTTTTTTCAAAATATTTTCTGAACCGTACCATGAAATTGTCCACGGTGCGGGTGGAGGTGTCACTGGCATATCCCCATCCGGCGTTGAGCAGCATCTCCCGGGACAGGGGTTTGCCTTTGTTAGCAATAAAAATTTTCAGCAGGGTGATCTCCTGTTCCGTCAGAATAATCTCTCCGGCTGCGCAATGGGCCGTAAAGGTAACAAAATCCACCTGATTGTCCCCAAAGTGGTAATGGTCCCCCTGGAACATGCTGTCATGTGCGTGTGTTCCTGATGCGGCTGGTTCATACCAGGCGCTCTTTTGAATGAGCCGCTCTACCCGCAGCAGAAACTCCTCCAGGTCAAACGGTTTGGCCAGGTAATCATCTACCCCGTACCGCAGGCCTTTGACCTTGTCCCGGGTATCCCCTCTTGCGGACAGGATCAGCACCGGTATTTTTTCATCCTCCTGGCGGATGGTCTGTAAAATGGAAAACCCGTCAATCATGGGGAGCATGATATCCAGAATAATGAGATCAGGGTACCAGGTGCGCCACTGGTCCAAACCGTCAATACCGTCACCAGCCACTGACACGGCATAACCGGCAAGGGACAGATTCAGCCGCAGGCCCTCTGCGATGCGGGCTTCATCCTCTATGACCAGAATACGCTTTTTTTCAGCCGTTTCCATATGTTCTTCTCCCTGACATTGGCAATGCCGGCCCGGGGTATGGTAATGGTGAACCGGGCACCGCTTCCTTTTCCCTCACTGTGAACAGAAGCACGCCACCCATGGATCCGGGCAATGCTGGAAACCAGATAGAGCCCCAATCCCGATCCAGATACCCGCTGTCTGTTCTCCCGGCCGGACTGGTAAAATTTGCGGAAAATTTTTCTTGCCTCCTGCCGGTCGACCCCGATGCCGTTGTCGATAAAATCCATTGTCACCTTCTGGATATGGGACTTGAATACAATTTTCAGTTCCGGACGGTCTGATTCATTGTATTTGATGGCATTGGTCACGATATTCATGAGCAGCATCTCAAACAAAAACAGGTTCACCGGAAATTCAAACCTGGCCTTGGACGGATTTGATATCTGAATATCACATTCCCGGAAAAGGGAATCATTTTTTTTGATGAACCGCCGGACAAGATCCACCAGGCTGTCTTTGGTCACCTCTGAGCCGAAATTCTGGCTTTCTATGCGGGCCAGGTTCAGAATCCGGTTGATATTGTCGGTGAGCCGGTTGATATCTTCGAGCATGTTTTCACTGTAGTGTTTGATATCCTGAGGTTCCAGGGGATGGCGGACAAATGTTTCCAGGTAGAGCCGCAAAGAGGTCACCGGCGTTTTGAGTTCATGGGTGAAATTGTAGATAAAATTGTGCTGCAGCCGGAACAAATTCACTGTTTTCTGGTAATAGATGAATGCCAGGAGAATTCCGGCCAGAACAACGGTTATCAGCAGGCTGAGCACCAGGATGGTCATGCCGGTCTTGGAGGGAAAAATCATCTGGGGATCGATGTGGAATTTTAAAATAACCACCTCGAGGGCAGACCGTATTTCCATGTACAGACTCACCGTGAGCACCAGAAAGGTGGCCAGTGCGAAAATGGAACAGGCAAAGATAAATACCGGATGAAGATACCACCGGGATGGGTTCAGGATCTGCATGGATCAAGGGATTTCATCGTCTTTGTTCAGGGCGGCAACCAGGGATGTCATATCCAGGGCCGGCTTGATGCGCACACACGCGGAAGTAACCCCCAAAGCCCTGACAGGTGCCGGGGGGATATAGTCGGCTGATCCGGTATGGACGACAAATTTCATATCAGGATTTATTTTAGCCGCTTCCACCATGAATGTGTTGCCGTCAACCCCTGGCAAACGGATATCCACTACTGACTGATCAATGTGGTTTTTTTTTACAATTTCAAGGGCCTCTTCACTGGTTTCCGCCTGGAAAACATGAAATCCTTCATCTTCCATAAACGCGGCAATACTCTGGCGGATACTTGCTTCATCATCCAGAATCAAAAATTGTCTGACGCCCTGATTCATATGGGTTGCCTCATGTGGTTTTTGACCATATTCCGGTCATGTCTGTGATAATAATTGTTGTATTTCTCCTGAAAGGGTTTCAACGGTCACCGGTTTGATCACAAATTTTTTGATACCGGCATCTGCCACCATCTGCCTGGTGGCAGGACCGGCATATCCTGAGCACAGGATAACCGGCAGATCCTTTTTTATGGCAATCATCTGCTTTGCCATCTCGATCCCGGTTTTTTCCGGCATGGTCTGGTCTGTTATCACCAAATCCACCTGGTCATGGTATTTTTGGAAATACGCCAAAGCTTTCCGGCTGGATATGAATGCCGTTGGTGCATATCCCAACATTTCCAGCACCTCCTGCCACATGCCCACCACATCCGGTTCATCATCCACCAGCAGCAGATTTTCGCCACATCCCAACAGACATTCTGTCCGGCAGGTATCTATTTGTTGTGAACCTGTCTGGTCTGTTACCGCCGGCAGGATTACGGAAAAACAGCTGCCGCTACCCGGCCGGGTTTCCACCAGTATATCCCCGTAAAGGGACTGCACAATGCTGTAGGCCATGGCAAGGCCAAGACCGGTGCCCTTGCCGTCTTCCTTGGTGGTAAAATAGGGATCAAAAATACGCTCCAGAATATCTTTGGTCATGCCGCAGCCTGTATCATGCACCTCCATGACAAGGTAGTTCCCGGTGCCCCGGGTCAGGTTTGGATATGCCATCACATCAACCGGGTCCAATGTTTTTTGCCGCAATACCACAGTCAGTATGCCGCCGGTCTCCTCCATGGCATGATAGGCATTGGTACACAGGTTCATGAGAACCTGGTGGATCTGGGTAGGGTCTGCTTTGACCGATCCGCAGTTTTTTTCCACCTGATCAACGATCTGAATGGTGGAGGGAATGGATGCCTGCAGCAGTTTGATCACTTCCGCAATCAGAGGGTGCAGCTGAAACACCTGTTTTTCCTGGTGTTCAGCACGGTTGAAGAACAGTACCTGGCCCACCAGGTCAGCTGCCCGCAGCGCTGCTCTGCGGATCTTTTCACTGCGCTGATAGGTGCTGGTGAAAGGATCTGCAGCACGCATGATCATGTCGGCATACCCCAGGATCGGACTCAAAATATTGTTCAGATCATGGGCAATACCACCTGCCAGCGTTGCAATGGCTTCCATCTTCTGGGATTTAATCAATTGCTTTTCAAGGCCCTGCCACCGTTTTTCCGCCTTTTTTTTCTCGGTCACATCCAGCAGGGACATAACCAGACGATGGGTGCCGGGAATTTTTCCCAAACTGACATATACATATTTTTTCTGGCCGGTTTTGTCCAGAAAACCCGCTTCATACTGGATCGGCGCGCCGGAAAAACCGGAAACTTTTCCCTCTGCCTGGATATAATTGTTCAGGGCTGTCACATCCTGGGGTGAAAAAAAATTTGTCCATTTTTTTTTGCCCTGAATAGCATCCCGGTCCATGCCTGCCAGCTGGACAAACCGGGAATTGGCCATGGAAATGGTATTGTCTGGTTCCAGGATAACCGCAGCAGTTCCGGTATATTCAAACACAGCTTTGTACAGCTGCTTGCTTTGTTTCAGGGCCAGGGTCCTTTCTTTGACCAGTTCCTCCAAGCGTTCCTGATATGCCTTGTTTTCCTTTTTTATACGGCTTTCTTTGAGACATTTTTGAATGGAGTGGTACAGCACCTCCATGTCCAGTATGGGCTTGAGAACATAGTCCCTTGCCCCCAGATGCAGCGCCTGCACCAGAGATTCGATATTGCCGGTGCCGGATGCCACCACCACAGGGACATCCGCAAAGCTCCCGTTCAATGCATCCAGAACCTCCAAACCGCCCATTTCCGGCATACGCAGATCCAGGACCACAAGATCCGGCCGCTCCTTGTAAAACAGCTCAATACCTGTTTTGCCGTTTTCCGCCTCCAGGACCAAAAACCCGTAATCTTCCAGAAATGTCCGGATGCTCTGGCGGATAGCGGATTCATCCTCAATGGTCAAAATTTTTATCTGGCTGTTGTCTTCCAAAATTGCTGCCTGCCGCCTTATATGTGATGATTTTCCCTGCTGCCTGCATGCAGGTGTCATGACCAGACATTATTCTCATAAGCGGTTCAAATGTCAAGGCATATTCATGCAGCCCTCCTTTGTCCCAAAAAACACCTATCCTGAAATCCGGCATATTGTACCAGCCCTCCTTAAGGCTCTGACGATCTGTTCACAGGACACCGACTGATGCTCTCTTAAGAGCGCACGCCACTCAGGCAAATATCCAGTGGAATGGTTGACATTTTGTCCCAGTACGTTACATTATATTTATTAAAACCATAAACTTGATAGAATAACTGACAGAATTTTTTTGACAGAAAAGGAGTCATATAATGACAAAAGAAGACAAGAAAAAAGATTATTGCGACGCAGAAGACCAGAAAAATGTCGTGGAAAAAATGAGCGACTGTGACACATCATCCGACAATGACAAAGACCGTGATGAATGTTACACCAAGGTGACCAAAGAGGATGACGGGTGCATGTCATCCTGACACCTTCTGCAAACAGCATCTGATGAACTGCAGACCCGGTCACAAAAAATTCCTCTGACCGGGTCCGCAGTATTCAGGATAAAAGATCTTCAAACACCACCGGCAGTCGTTTGTTGAGTTCCGACAGCAGGGGGATCATCAGTGCCCGGATCTGGGGATGGGCTTTTTTGGAACACCGCAGGGCAAACATGTGGCGCCATTCTCTGATATTGCCCTTGACCACAATTTCGGTTTTCAAAGAATTGGGAAGCACCTCTCTTGCCTGTTCCGGCCGCCACCCGCTTTTGAGCAGTTCCAGGTAATATGTCTCCGCATCTTTCATGGCAGTCTCCCAGGTTTCCTGCTGGGCCGGGGTGCTGTCTTCCCACCAGCAGGGCCGGATGAACTCCATTTTTCCGTCATACCGCACATACCGGGTGGATTCCTGTGCAAAGGAAAACAGCCGGTGCCGCACCAGCTCATGGGTCACCCCCCGGTTGGTGACAAACCGGGCAATGATGTCGCCGAATTCGACCATGGCATGGTGGCCCCGGTCCCGCATACGGGCCACAAAACCGGCTGCCGAATCGGGCGTAATTTTGTCCTCTGATTTGTAACAGGTGCGGCCTGCCGCTTCGATGGTCTGGAGCAGATCCTCCGGCAGGCTGATGATCTCATACCCCTGATCGATAATTTTCATAAAAAAATACTCCTTTTCTATATCCCTTTCACTCCAGAATATCATACCGCCCGCCAAAAACCTATCCGAAATTTATTGCCGCAAATTACCGCAAAAAAGGAAGTTTTTTGACACAGATCCACGGCGCAAGCAGAAAGGACCGCTGAAATGCAAAAAAGTTTTTTTTGACCGGAAAGCACAATTTCTTTATAGTAACCAATCGGGGTTGCTGACCAATGATTTTTTTGCCGCAATGACGGCATGCCCTGCCGGGCAAAACCAAGCATGAAACAGTCTGCCCCGCAACCTGAAACCGGAAGGACGACCGTTTAATGAACCCCCTGGACCATATCCCTGAAAATATCCGCCAAACAGCTGCCCAATGCCGCCACTATGCCATGTGTAAAATCGACTACCTGGAAACCGGGCTCTGCCCGCCGGCAAAACAAACCCCCTACGTCGGCTATTTCCCCCAGGGCCGGATGGATCTATGCGATGCCCTTGCCAAAGACCTGGTTCCTGTCACCCAAGCGGCAGTGGAGATTATTTCATCGTGCACCCTGTGCGGATCCTGCGACAGGCAGTGCCATTTTGTGACCGGAATGCGGCCCATGAAGGTCATGCACGCCTTAAAAGCATTCCTTGACGTGTTCCAGGAAAAAGGGGAAAAAGCGGTTATAATCCCGAAAGATAACACGCTGAAGGCTTTGAAAACCATTGTGGGTGAAAAATGGGCCACCAATGACCCGGCCCATTTGATGGCCTATGCCAACGACCCTTTTCCCCTGGCCGACCCGCAGATGCCCGGGTATGTGGTACTGCCCGGCAGTGCGGATGAACTGGTGGAAATCGTCCGGTTTGCGGACAAGGCCCGTATCCCGGCGGTGGTCCGGGGAAACGGGGGCAGTGTTTTCGGATTTGTCTTTACCCCGGGCATTGTCATCGATGTCAACCGGATGAAAAACATCCAGCTGGATCCGGACAACTGGACAGCTGTCATCGAACCCGGGGTCACCTCTTTTGAACTGCAGAAAGCGGCTGCCGACCAGGGGTTTCGGGTGAACACGGCGGAACCGGCGGCAACGGTATGCGGCAACATCGTCTGTACGGGATTGTTTTCCACCTGGGCCAATGTCTATGGCGTGGGTGCCGACCACATTGTTGATATGACATTTGTGGACAGGCACGGCACGGTTTTCAGCATCAATGACAAACATGCGCCCAATGTGTTTGGTTTTGAAGAAGCCGTGCTTCCGTCTCCGGGCATCTGTACCGGGGCCCGGGTACGGATGCATCCGGTCACCGATGATGAAGAAGGCCTGCTGGTGCCGTTTACCACCCTTGCCGATGCGGTCTCCTTTGCCAAAGACATCAGCCGCCGCCGCATTGGGCTTGCCGTGGGCATACTGGGCGGGCATTACCTGTCCACTTTCATCTCCCCCACCCGCACCCTTGCAGAACAGACCCGGGATGTTTTCAGCGGCATGCTCGAAATGACCTGTGTGGTGTCCGTCATCGGCGACAAATATGCCCGCAGCAGCATCCGGCAGATGGTTCCCTGTGTCATAGACAGCAGCACTCTCAGGATGTTCATGCTCGGACTGCCCCAACTGAACAGATCCGATCTGGCAGACATCGTCCAGGGACTGGAAAGTGACCGGCCGGCCTATGAAACTGTTTTCAGCCAAGAAATGCTCCCGGTGCTGGAGGAGATTCTTTCCCCGTCTCCTGAAACCATTGCCGCTGCTGTGGATGAAGATCTCCGGGATTTCTACGAAGCGCTGTACCGCCGTCCCCACATGACCGATATGGTCTGGCTGGCCATGTTTCGCATCGTCAGCGCACGCATGTCCCGGCACAAGCACATGTTTGCTTTCCTCATTTATGTCCCCCTGGAACCGGTGGATGTGATCCAGGAACTGATCGCCTCATTTGCAGATATTGCCGAAAAACACGATATCGAACATGACCTGGGGTTTATCACCCCCCTGGATCTGGGCAAACGCGGTATTCTGGAATATGACTATTATATCGACCACACCGACAGCACGGAATCAGAAAAAATCCGGCTGGCCATGGCGGACATCGAACCCATGGTGGACAAACTGAGCCGCACCTGCAAAGGGGTGACGTTTCTCAAATATATTTTTTCCCAGGGATGCGCCAGAAAAGAAAATTTTTTGTATACCTGAATGCAGCCCAAAAAAGGGGCCGCATTTTTGCATGTCCTTTTTTGCATCACAATGGAGGAGATATCAGAGCGACAGACAATACAATAACCGGCCGACGGCAGTCGAAAAACACCTGTTTCCTGTTGACCGGGGCCACAGGATTTCTGGGTATCCATCTTGCTGAAATGCTTGCACAGCAAGGGTATACAGTCATTATCCTGGCCCGGTCCCGGGATAATACAGCCCCGAAAGAGCGCGTACAAGCATTGTTTGACTGGATGGGCACGGATGGGATGCCATCTTGTGTACAAATCGTAGCAGCCGATCTGAACCGTGCCGACCTCGGCCTGTCTTTAGCTGACTATCACCGGCTGGCCGCCGGGGTCGACGAAATCATTCACTGCGCCTCTGATACCTCCTTTTCAGAACGCAAACGCGCACAGATTGAAAAAGCCAATGTGGAAAACCTTCACCACCTCCTGGATTTTGCGGCCAAAAGCCGGTGCTGTTTTTTTCACTTTATCAGTACCGCCTATGCCGCCGGAAAAAGACGCGGGATTTGCCCGGAAACCCTGAAGGACACCCGGTCGTTTTTCAATGTATATGAAGAAACCAAACACCGTGCTGAAGTGACAGCTGCTGCGCGCTGCCGCCGGGAAGGCATCCGCCTGAACATATACCGGCCGTCCATCGTGTACGGCAACTCCCGGACCGGCAAGACACTCAGGTTCAATGCCATGTACTACCCGGTGAAAATTCTGGTGTTTTTAAAAAACCTCTACCATCAAAAACACCAGGAACACACCCGGGAAAGCGCTGATAAAATGGGCATTTCTTTTCGTCCGGACGGGACCGCCCATATGCCCATAAGGATTGAAGCCGCCCCGTCCGGGGGCATCAATCTGATCCCGGTGGATTTTTTTACCGCAGCCTTTTCAGCCATCATGGACACCGCACTGGATGGTGGCGTATTTCACATCACCAGTAACACCATCACATCAATTTCCGATTTCATCCACTATACCCAAACCTATTTCCATATCACCGGCATACAGGCCGTGCCGGCTGGAGATGTCCCCCCCGGTACACAAAGCAGCCTGGAAATCCTGTTCAGCCGCTACACGGAAATCTACCGGCAGTACATGCAGGACGAACGCATTTTTGACAACACCAGAACCGCCGCTATTCTGGACCCAAAAGGCATATCATGCCCGGATTTCGATTACCGCATTTTTTCCCGCTGCATGCAGTATGCCGAGGCCGCAAACTGGGGCAACCCTTCTTAAATGGGAAAGCCGCACCATATCCTTCCCGAAATGACGCCGGGCGCCGACAAAAAAAAAGTGGTGGTACAATACTTTGATGCCATCGGCAAAAGGTATGACCTGGCCGACACCCTCATGAGTTTCGGTCTTCATTTCTTTTGGCGGAGGATCGCCCTGAAGCATCTTGCCTTCAAGAAAAGATGCCGAATCCTGGATCTTTGCGGCGGGGCCGGAGAGTTCGCCCGCAGGATAGCCGGCACCACAACCAGGGGGATGCCCGTGGTCTGTGACCTGAGCCGGTCCATGCTGGCAGCCGGAAAAAGCAACAGCGCTGAAAACCCATGTGAAAACCCCATCCAATGGGTGCAGTCAGACGCGGAACAGCTGGGGTTTGCAGATAAATCCTTTGACGCGGTTATCGTGGGATACGGCATCCGGAACCTGTCGGATCTTCCCCGGGGGCTGCAGGAAATACACCGGGTTCTGATCCCCGGCGGAAAACTGGTGATCATGGAATTTTCCATCCCGAAAAGCCGCTGGATCAGGGCTCTCTACCACTGGTATTCGTTTTCGGTGATGCCGGGTTTCGGCAAGGTGATCACCGGTGAACATGCCCCGTTTATATACCTTGCCGAATCCATCCGGTCTTTTCCTCCCCCGGAAAGGGTCCAGGGGATACTTGCATCCGCAGGATTTATCCGGGTGACCTTTCAGCGGCTGTCAAACGGTCTGGTCACGGTCTATTCAGCAACAAAACTGGAAAACGTGATGCACCGGGGGAAAGACACAGTCGATTTGCCGCTTGATTTTATTGGAGAGAAAGCTTGAAATTATGAGGCCTAATGCATGACTCGGTTGGACGTTACGGTATGGATCAACCATTATTCTGCATTCAGAGCCATTTTACTTCGACTTTCTACTTCAATGGACAGTTTTAAACCGACACTATGAAGAACAGAACTCAGACTTTTTAATTTTGGATTGCCTTGTATTGAAAGAATTCGATAAAGGTTTTCACGGTTAAGTGTTGTTTCCCGTGCTATCTCAGAAATCCCCTTTGCGTTTGCAACGTCTTTTAATGCCAGTAAAAACATTTCCTGAGATCCATCCTCCAATGCTGCATTTAAATATTCTGCAGCCTCAGCCGGATCACGAAGATCTTCTTTAAGACTATTTTCATACTTTTCCAAGACTTTCATTTCGTTCTCCTTTGGAAATCATCCCAATATGCCTGAGCTAACTGAATATCTTTTGATTGTGATTTTTTTTGACCTCCCAACAGCACAATCACAATCTTCCTATCCGATTTCCCCAAATAAACCCGATACCCCGGGCCATAATCCACTCGCAATTCACTCACACCTTTGCCAACAGGTTTGCAATCGCCAAAGTTCCCAAGCCTTACACGATTCAACCGGACTCTTATCCTTGCACGTGCGGATCGATCTTTCAGTGAAATAAGCCATTTATGGAAGGGGTTTTCTCCATCTTCAGTCAAATATTCGAAAAGTTCTATTTTTGAATCAAAATCACCCACAATGCAATTGTAGCTTTAAAGCAATAAATGTCAATATTTTTTTCGTCGATCGTTAGCGCCTTACTTTTGAATTCCTGTCGACAAAACAAAAAAGAGATGAGGGGCACTTGGGTTACGGGTTTCCCGCATTAGGTTGAGCTGTTTGTACATTAATCCAAAAAACCACAACCATTTTGAATTTTTTTCCCATTCAATCCGGCAATTTCCGTGTTGCCATCACATACGCTTTGATGCCCAAAAGTTCTTTGTCAGATGTTTTGGCCAGGCCTTTTTCGACCCAGGCCAGGGCCTGATCGAGGTTTCCGGCGGACAGCCAGGCCCGGGAGATGGCCTTGATCCTTTCCAGGACCTGTTTTTCCGACAGGCTGTCCCGGTGCTGTGCCAGCCAGACTTCGTACTGCCGGGCTGCGGACAGCGGGATATTGCAGGACAGATACAGATCGGCCACAAGCCGGGATTCTTCCCGGGTCAAAGGGGTCAGATAGGAGTAGCTCAGCATTGCGGCCAGGGCCTTTTCAAACCGGTTGTCCGTCAGGTGGACATGGGCCAGGGCCTTCCACCAGCCCGGGTCCTCCGGGTGGGTGCGGGTGAGATACCGGGCATATGCCAGGGCCTTTTGTTTCATCTCCAAAGACAGGTACTGGTACAGCAGCATCTCCTGCCACTGCCGTTGGGAGTCCCCGGTTGTCTTTTTTGCCAGCTCTTCCAGCCACGGCAGGGCTTCCCGATATTTTTCCAGGGCAAACAGGATATTGACCAGGGTCTGTTTCCATTCCAGGGTGACCGCTTCGGGATGGGCCGCCATGAGGCGCTCGAACAGGGTCAGGGCAGCATCCGGCCGGCCGGCCTGGAAATCACAGGCAGCTGCATAAAACAGGTGGATGGCCTTCTTTTCCTCACTGGTGACATACCCTTTTTCAAAGGCCCGGGCCGCCTCGGACATCTGCCCCTGTTCATACTGGCACCGGGCCAGGTTGAGCCAGGCCTCGGACAGGTCGGGCTGTTTTTCCACGGCCCGCTGAAATGCGGCCGCCGCCGCCCGGGTCTGCCCCAGCTCGGTAAAACAGAAGCCGGTCAGAAAATCGATATAAAAATGAACCTCTTTTCCCTGTTTTTCCGAATACCGGGTCAATACGGCCAGGGCCTGGTCTGCTTTGCCTTCCGCCATCAGGGACTGGGCCTTGTTCACTGCCATGCCCGCACCCAGGGGCATGTTTTCTTTGCCTGCTGTGGCTGCCAGGGTCTGGACCGGTCCTGAAAAAGCCATCAGCAGCATAATCAACATCAACACCACCCACCCCTGCGAGCGGCACCGGATTTTTCTAATTCCCTGTCTGATGTGTCGGATCATGCCTACTCCAGTTGAAATTTGATGGTGGTCTGTGCCAGGGCCGCCACCGGGATGCCCTGGACCCGTCCGGGCTGGAACCGCCACCGGGACACACAGTCGATGACGCTCTGCTCAAATACCGTTTCCGGTTCCGCATCCAGAATTGTAATATCCTGTACCATCCCTTGGGCTGTGACCAGAAACTGCACCCGCACCTTTCCTTCAATGCCCCGCCGGGCTGCATGCAGCGGATACACCGGCGCCACCTTGGCCAGAGGAATCAGGCCGGCATCCAGTTCATGGGCCAGGTACCGGTCCTTGAGCCGGGGCGCATCCATGGCAAAGGATTCCAGGGGCGGCATCTCCAGGGAATGGGACATGGGGGGCAGCTTCGGGTTCAAGGCAAAGGGCAGGGACGGCTTTGGGGCCGGCGGTTTGGGCATCTGTTTCTGCACCGGTTTGGGGGCCGCGGTTTCCCTCGGTTTCGGCGGCTCCGGTTCCGGGGGCTTCTCTTTTTGCGGCGGGGGTTCGGGCCGCTTGACCCGCACCACCTGAATGGCCTGAACCGGCGCCTGCCGTTCCATGTTTTCCGGCACGGCACGGATCATCTCCGGCATCACGGCAAACAAAAACAGGTTCAACGCTGCAGCCAGCAACACAGCCAGTATCCAGCCGGCCCAGTTTCCCGGACCGAAGTGCTGGTTCAGCCCGCCGGACAGGGTTGTGCCATCCGGCCCTGCCCCGGCCCCGCCCGGCAATGCCGGGGATGAACCCGGCTCCCGGGCCGGTATGGATGATTTCAGGACCAAGACCCTATTCCCCTCCGGGCAGGCCGGCGGCAATGGCCACGTTTTCCGCCCCGGCCAGCTTGCAGGCATCCATGACATCAATCACCAGACCGGTGGTGCTGTCTTTGTCCGCCACAATCACCACGGCGGCCTCGGGATTTTCCGCCATGGCCCGTTCCACATTGGCCCGCACGGCCCGCACATCGATCTCCCGGCGGTCCAGGTGCACGGTCCCCTCTTTGGTTACACCGATGAGAATGGTATTGGGGGCCGTGGTCACGGCCGTGGTTGCCGTGGGCCGGTTGATATCCACCCCGGTTTCCTTGACAAATGAGGTGGTCACCAAAAAAAAGATCAGCAGAATGAACACCATGTCGATGAGCGGTGCAATATTGAGTTCCAGGGTCTGTTTTTGGGCCCGCCTGGCGGCTGTTATATTGAGCATGTTGTAATCCTTATATGTACCGCCGCAGGTACATGCCTGTGGCAGAGATCCGGTTTTTCAGGTTCCGGGACCGACGGGTGAGCCACCCGGCCATGTAAAGCCCGGGTATGGCCACCATCAACCCTGTCTGGGTCGTGATCAGGGCCACGGAAATCCCGGCGGCCATGGCCCTTGCATTGCCGGTGCCGAACACCGTGATCACCTCGAAGGTGTGCATCATGCCCACCACCGTGCCCAGCAGCCCCAGCAGCGGGGCCACGGCCGACAGCACCCGGATGGCGGCCAGGTACCGGTCCAGGGAAGCGCACAATCCCATTACGGTCTCATCCAGGATATACCCGTCCAGGTCCCGGTCATGGGTGCGCCGGGCCAGAAACTGCCGGACCAGAAGGCTGTTGGCCCCTTTGGACCGGTCTTCGGGCCGCTGGTTCAACCGCACCAGCTCCCCGGCCCGGGTCCGGGAGATATTTTTCACATACAGGGTGCGCATGAACCAGACCCGGTTGAAAATCAGCACCCACATCACCAGGGATACCACCAGGATGGGCACCATGACCAGCCCTCCGGACCGGATATAGGCGGCCAGGTTGTCAAACAGCGGCAGCAGATCTGCCAGAAGATCATGGTTCCGCATGGGTTACGGCCTGCAGCATTCGTTTCTGGCTTTGAACACCATGTTCACGAACGCCACCGCTTTTTCCTCCATCTGGCTGATCTGGGTTTCCACCCGCCGGGACAGCAACGTGTGAAACAGCATGATCGGGATGGCCACGGTCAGCCCCAGCATGGTGGTGACCAGGGCCTCGGAAATCCCGCCGGACATCATTTTCGGATCCCCGGCCCCGTAGTAAGTGATCACGTGAAAGGTGTTGATCATGCCCGTGACCGTACCCAGCAGTCCCAGCAGCGGAGCGATGGCCGCCAGCATGCCCAGGGTTGACACGAACCGCTCGATGGCGGGTATTTTTCCCAGTATCGCCTCCTGAAGGGCGTTTTCCATATCCTGGCGGGTGTGATCCCGGAATGCCAGGGCCGTGAGCAGGATATCGGGGATCCATTTGTTTTTCCGGGACCGGCACAGGGCCTCACACCCTTCCCAGTCCCCGGCAGACACCAGGGTACGGAGTTTGTCCATGAACGGTTCGGATGTCATCTGTTTGCGGAAGAAAAACACCAGCCGCTCCAGCAGGATGAGCAGGGCCAGTCCCAGGATGGCCAGGATGGGCCACACAATGGGCCCGCCCTTTGGGATCTGATCTGCCAGATCCAGCTCCAGCGTATATTGCCGCAGGGCCGTACCCCGGGAGATATCCACGGGCACATCCGGCCGATCCCCGGCCAGGTAGCCTTCGATCCTCCGGACAGTGGCGGCTTCCGGCAGCCGGGACAGGGCAAAAAACCGCTGGCTGGCATCGGAATACAGCAAAAACCCCACCTCCGGTTCCGGGGCACCCGCCTGTTCCAGCACATAAATTCCGGTAAAATTTCCCAGCATCAGAATTCGGGCCTCCCGGTCCATGCCCTGGCGGTCGACAATGTGGCCGTTTACAATCCGGACCTGTCCTGCGGCGGAAATTTCATCAAACCAGGCATCTGCCATGGCACGGATATCGGTCATGGAGGGAAACCGCTCCGCATGGAGCACCGGAGCCAGAAATCCATGCCGGTTGTCGGACAACGCGCTCTGGGGACTTTGCAGCAGCAGCCCTTCCAGGTCTTTGGCCGCGCTGCGGATAAACCCGGACAACTCCCGGTTTTCCGCCCGGGACTGGGCCAGTTCTTCATTCAATGCCTCTTTAGCCGCCTGCCGCTCCCGGATCAGCTGTGCCAGTTTCTGGTTGTCCGTTTCCAGGGTTTTGTTCCGGTTTTTCAGGTCCTGGATGGCTGCGGTCAGGGCATCTTTGTCCTGTTTGATCTGCCGGGTCCGCTCCTGTGCCTCGGCTTTGGCTCTGGCCAGTTCCTGCCGGGCTTGTTCTTCCATCCGTGCGCGCTTTTCCGCCTGAACGGCAAAGGACTGGCGCATATCATCCGCCAGTGCCCCGGCCGGGTTCAGACAAATCAGGCCGACCAGGCAGGCCAGACAAATCAGCAATGGTATCCTTGGGGTCATGGGATTCATATCCGTCTCCTTCACGGGGTTGCCAGCCGGCCCAAAGGCAGGTCCAGAAGGCCGGCGGTCCGCCGTTTCAAAGCGATCTCCACGGCTGCCGCCACCGCCGGGACAAATTGGTCATCCAGGCGGCGCCACCGCTGCTCCCCCACATCGAACACGGCTGCCTCCCGGCCATCCAGGGACAGATAATACAGGCTGATGCGACCCAGCCGGAAAATCTGCCCGGACACCCGGCGGTCCCCCAGCAGGATCCGGTCGCGATACACCTCGATGGTGTTGCCGTATTCTGCCTCGATACTCAATGCCTCCATGGTCTTGCGGAATTTTTCCGCCACCGGCAGCTCGGGATCTTCCATCAGGACAGCCAGTTTTTCCAGGCGCGTGCTTCGCTCTTCCAGCAGAAACGGAATATCATCGGCCACAAACCGGGCCAGATCCGCCTGCACTTTGGCCAGAAACGGCAGCAGCTCCTCCCGGACCTTCCGGGTCTGGATCTTTTCCTGCTCCAGCTGGTCAACCGCCTGCCCGAGTGTGGCGGATGCGTCTGACAACCGTTTGTTTTCCGCTTCCAGAATCTCGTTTTCCGCCCTAAGCCGGTCAAACTCGGCCGCCAGTTCTGCCCGTTGGGCATCCCATTTTTCCTGCTCTTTCTGGGATGCCTGGCGCACATCAATGGCGGTTGTCACATGTTTTTCCACAACCGCGGCCGTGTCCGCCAGTACCGGTTCCCAAATAAGGAACCCCGCCAGCAGTATTCCCACGGCCGGCAGCATCTTCCGTCCAACCGCCCCGCTGTTTCCATCTATCATCATATCAGCATCTCCTGCGCTAAAATCTCACAAACAAAAAAACCACAAAGGTATCCCTTTGAGAACTGGGAAAAACCTTCGTGGTTTTATTGAATCCTTCCTGGCTGCGTTACGTACCCGCCTGATGTACAATATTCAGGGGCTGCCTGTCAATACCAAAACCAGAACCATTGTGTTTCCCGAACAAAAATCAGACCAGCTTCTGTTAAATCTACAACAGGTCTTGACAGGGCCGAATTTTTGCCATAAAAAGATTGACCACAATCATGCAATTGAAATTGCATACAGTTGCACCCGTTGTATTGAACCAGATTAGTAAACCAAGGCCAAGAAGGTCGGACAGGAAAACCCACCTGTCCACATTTTCTTGGCCTTTTTTTTTGAAGGACTTTGGTTTTGGAAAACTGATGCAAATGAAAGGATAACAAAAAAAAGAGATTCAAATGCGGCATCTCAAACAGACGCAGCAAACAGGTGCCATGAGATAAGGATAAATGGAAGGCAGCACAAAGTTCCGGTCAAAGAGCCGTGCTGCCTTCCGGGATGAAAACCAGATTGCCATTTTTTTAACCGGCAATAAGGTGTTCTCTTTTCTTATAGCAGCATGGTCACAAAGGGTCAATCAGGAATGGTGATATGTCTCGGGATCCCTGTGTCCACTTTGTGATGCCTGCCTTTTATCCAGTGTTTCTTACGCCTGTGCAATCCCTATGCAACCGAAATATTAATGGAGTCGATATTGTCCCATGAATAACACCAAACCCCTGGTGGTCTTTGTGATCACATCCGCCCTGACCGAAGCCCTGGTCACCGGCCTGGAGCTTTTTTACCAGCAGCACGGCCGGATTTTCAATGCCCGGATTTTCTCCACCCATGATATCGATGAAGAGACGGTCCGTATGGATTCATTGGCCCAAAACCTGGAATCCGCGGACATGGTTTTTCTGGATATCCGGGGCGGGGGCAAAGCCGGCGGGGTGTGCTCCCGGATCCTGCCCGGAACCCGGCAGCCGGTGGCACTGCTGCTGGGGGGAACCCCGGAAATCATGTCCCTGCTGCGGCTGGGGTCTTTTTCCATGAAGACCATACTGGAAAAAACCGCCCAAAAAAACAAAGACAGCAGTGCTGCCCGGGGACCTGACATGAGATCCATACAGCGCATGATGAATCTTATGGAAAAGGGCGGCAGGATGCTGCCTTTCGGCAAACTGCGCCATGCCGGAAACTGGGCCAGGCTGATGCGGTACTGGCATCAGGGCGGAGAAGAGAACATCAAAAACATGCTCACCCTGGGTGCCATGGAATATCTGGGGTTCGAACTGCCCAAACCGCCCCCACCCCGAGTTTATCCGGACTTCGGTATTTTCGATCCTTTATCGGGTCAGTCTTATTCCAATCTGGCTGAATATCGAAGCGCCATCCCTGTTGATCCTGAAAAGCCGGTGGTGGGACTGCTGTTCTACGGTGGCATGCATTTTTCCCAGAGCCTGGTACCGGCCAGAGAATTTGCCCGGCGGCTCAAGCAAACAGGATTCAACCTGATTCCGGTGTTTGCCACTGCCGGAAACAATTTACAGGCAATCCAAACCTGTTTTTTTTCTGACAACATCCCTGTGGTGGATGCGGTGGTGTATTTTCAATGGTTTCAGATGGCCACTTTTACCGATTCAACTGAACCAGACACCATCCGTCTGCTCAAAAAACTCAATGCCCCCATTTTCACGGCCTGCCCCATGTTCGGCCGTGAAATCGAAAAATGGGAGGAGAGCGACCAGGGACTGTCTCCCATTGAAACTTTGACAACCATTATTCTACCGGAACTGGACGGTATGATCGAACCCATCCCATCGGCCGGACTCAGGGAAAAAACATCTGCCGGCGTGGAGGGCCGGATCAAACAGGTGGCACCCATCCCGGACCGTATAGACCGTTCCTGCCGCCGGATCAGCCGCTGGCTGACGCTGCGGAGCAAATCCGCCGCTGAAAAAAGAGTGGCATTTATTGTTTTCAACAATCCTCCGGGAGAGGACAATCTGGGATCCGCCGCCTACCTGGACACCTTTGCCAGTCT
>Ga0102940_1000544_pt1 | contig 25818 bp, 22 predicted proteins | sample SalPonR2_C_D1_MG_FD_78215 | JGI IMG/M metagenome (GOLD analysis project Ga0102940, IMG submission 78215) | Salt pond soil microbial communities from South San Francisco under conditions of wetland restoration - Salt Pond MetaG R2_C_D1_MG | ecosystem: Environmental > Aquatic > Marine > Intertidal... | reverse complement strand
GACCGATACAGCCCGAACCCTTTTCAGGCGGCGGCACATCGGGTTTATTTACCAGTTTTTCAATTTGATCCCTGTATTGACGGTTCTGGGGAATGTCACCCTTATTGCCGAACTGGACAAGGCCCCCAAAAAAACGTACCTGAAACAGGCCCGAACCCTGCTGGAACAGGTAGGGCTCTGGGACCGGCGCCACGATTTTCCTGAGACACTGTCCGGCGGTGAGCAGCAGCGGGTGGCCATTGTCAGGGCTCTGGTGAATGCGCCCGACCTGGTACTGGCGGATGAGCCCACCGGCAACCTGGACCAGGAAACCGGCGCAAAAATCATGGAAATGATCTCCGACCTGACCCGCAAAAAAGACAAGACCCTGGTCATGGTGACCCACAGCCCGGATGCTGCAGTTTGGGCAGACCAGATGTTTTCGGTGGGCAGCGGCACCCTGACACCCATGGAACCGGACACCCATGGGTAATTATCCCCTGATTCTGGTCTGCCTGCGCCACAGCCGCCGGCACCTGGTGCGGACCCTGCTTTTGATTTTCGGCATTGCCATGGGGGTTGCCGGGGTGGTGGCCATTGACATAGCAAAAACATCGGTGGAAAAATCCTTTGACCTGTCCACCCAGGCCCTGGTTTCCCGGTCCACCCACCAGATTGTGGGGACCGGCCTTACGGTTCCCCAGGACATATTCACCCTTATTCGCAGGGATCTGGGCATCCACCGGTCCGCCCCGGTGATATCCCGGCATGTAAAAGTGTCTGAACTGGGCAACCGGATCCTCACCCTCATGGGGGTGGATCCCTTTTCGGAAACCCATTTCAGAAACCTGGATGTCCAACCTGGAAACACTGACATGTCCGGTATAATGACCGGCTCCGGCGGTGTGCTCATCTCCCGGCGCCTTGCGCGGGAATACGGCCTGGATATCGGCAGTACCCTGGATATCTCCCTGGGCAGCCGCAGGACAGCCGTCACCATTGCCGGGTTTCTGGACAGTGACAACAACCCGGCCGGCAGGATGCTGGAAGGCCTGGTGGTCACCGATATCTCCCTGGCCCAGGAGATCCTTGACATGGGGGACCACATCACCCGCATTGACCTGATCCTGGACAGGGATGCTGCGGCAGAAAAGATCCGGGACCACCTTGCTGAAGGCCTTTTCCTGGTTGAAACAGAACAGCAGAACCTTGCGGTGCGGGGGCTGTCACGATCCTTTGAAACCAGTTTGACCGCCTTTTCCATGCTGGCCCTGTTCATGGGCATATTTCTCATCTACAACACCGTGTCTTTTTCCGTGACCCGTCGGCACAGGCTGCATGGGATTCTGCGGGCCATCGGTGCCACCCGGTCCAATATCTTTTTCACGGTGATGGCCGAGGTCCTGGTGTATGCCGTGATCGGATCCGTTTTCGGGGTCCTGCTGGGTATCCTGCTGGGCAGCGGGGCGGTTCAGGCGGTGACCGCCACCGTTTCAGAGATGTATTTCACCCTGACCGTCAGCCGGACCCACATCTCCGGAGTCACCATTGCCAAGGGGCTGCTGGCCGGCATCCTTGCCGCTTTCATATCCGGTTTTTTCCCGGCCCTTTCCGCTGCCGGAACCCGGCCCGTCAGCCTGATGCACCATGCCGTGTCTGAAAAAGGCTTCAACCGGGTGGTTCCCGGGCTGTTCATCTGGGGCCTGCTCATACTGGCGGCCGCAGTTCTGCTGATGCGCACCGCCCCCACCCATGCCGGATCTGATTTTACCGGACTGTTCATGATTTTTTTCGGTGCTGCTTTGCTGACCCCGCTGCTCATCCGCATCCTTGTCAGAATACTGCTGGCTGCGGGCATGGGAACCCTGGGGATGATGGTCAAAATGGCCCTGCGCAACATCACCCGGTCCCTGCGCCAGACCAGCGTGCTCATGGCCTCCCTCATGGTGGTCACCTCAGTCTACATCGGCATCGAGGTGATGACGGGCAGTTTTCGTCTCTCCATCATCCAGTGGGTGGATGACCATATCGGCGGCGATATCCATGTCTCGTCCGCTGACCAGATTGCCAGGTCCCTGGATCCGGACCTGGTGGAAAAAATCAGGCATCTGCCCCGGGTAGAAGCCCTGTCTGCCTACAATATCCACCCGGTTTTTTCCCGGGCATCCGGAAAGGTACACCTGTTTTCCTACCAGGCCGACCAGTCGGTCAAGCGCTGGTCCTGGACGGCAGCACCACCAGAGGAGCTGGACGTACTGCTGGCAGATGGCTGGATTTTTGTATCCGAAATATTTGCCCGGCAGCATGGTGTGCTCCCCCGGAAGGGAGCTGCGGCTGTTCTGGAAACCCAAAAGGGTCTGGTTACGTTTAAAGTGGCCGGAATTTTCCGGGATTTTTTCATGGGCGGCGGCCGGGTGGTGGTCTCGCCGGATACCATGGCCCGTTTCTGGGGGCATGATGACATCACCGCCCTGCAGCTTTTTCTGGATGCCGACACCCCGGCGGAACCGGTGATGGACACCATCCGGCAGATGCTCGACCCGGAACAGATGATTGAAGTCAGATCAGGAAACGATATCAAAAGCAGTATCCTGGCGGTCTTTGACAATACCTTTATCATCACCTCCGCGCTCCAGCTGCTCACCGCCATTGTGGCCCTCACCGGCATTTTGAACGCGGTCACGGCCCTGCTCCTGGAGCGGACCAGAGAGATCGGTATCCTGCGGGCCTGCGGCACCTTGACCGGCCAGGTCAGGCAGCTGCTGCTCCATGAATGCTTTTTTTACGGCCTGATATCCGGGATTTTGGCCATTCCCCTTGGCACGGCCCTGTCCTGGATTTTGATCCATGTCATCAACCAGCGTTCATTCGGATGGACTTATGATATGGTCCTCACCCCTGGTGTGTTTTTCCAGGCCATTGCTCTGGCATCTGCGGCAGCCCTGGCTGCCGGCATATTTCCGGCCCTGGCCGCAGGCAGCACCCACATTCCCACCGCCCTGCACATGGAGTGATTATGCGGTACCTTTGTTTCATATCCCTTTGCCAGGCCGTGATCTTTTCGGCGCTTGTTCTGGGGGGCTGTGCCCCTCCGGAAAAAACAGACCGCATCGACATTGCAGAAGCGCTTTCCGATAACCAGGACACAGGCTGCTATGAAACTGTCATCAGCCCCAGACCCCTGATTTTTCCGGAAGATGCCGGCCCCCATGAAAATTTCCGCACCGAGTGGTGGTACTACACCGGCAACCTGACCACGGCCAAGGGGCGGCATTTCGGGTACCAGCTCACCTTTTTCCGCCAGGCCCTTTCCTGTGAACCGGTGACAGGGATTTCCAAATGGCGGACCCGCCAGCTGTATTTTGCCCACTTTGCCGTCACCGACACCCGGAACAAGGCGTTTCACTCATTTTCCCGCATGAACCGCCAAAGCCTGGGTATTGCCGGCAGCCAGGCCCAGCCTTTCACGGTATGGATCGACAACTGGCAGGTCAAGGAAACCCGAGGACACCTGGCAATGGAGGCTGTAACAGATAACATCACCCTGTCTTTGACCCTGACACAGAAAAAACCCCCTGTTTTCCAGGGAGACCGGGGATTTTCACGAAAAGGGCCCGGATCCGGCAATGCCTCTTTCTATTTTTCCCTGCCCCGGCTGCACACCCGGGGATTCATCGCCCTGGGGGAAGACCGGTTCCAGGTTACCGGCAACTCCTGGTTTGACCATGAATGGAGCACCACGGTGCTGGGAAAGGATGTCCAGGGCTGGGACTGGTTTTCCGCCCACCTGGAGGACGGCCGGGACCTGATGGTCTGCCGGATCAGAAAAGCAGACGGCACATCCAACGGATTTGGATTCGGGAGTATCTCCTTAGCCGACGGCACCTATGTGATCCTGTCGGAAACCGATTTTTCCCTGACCCCCACCGCCCGCTGGAAAAGTCCGGAAACCGGCAAACGCTACCCGGTCCAGTGGCAGATCACCATTCCGGACCATGATCTGGACCTGTCGGTCACACCGGTGATGGACAACCAGGAGCACACCCATGCCTTTGCATACTGGGAAGGTGCCATGCGATTTTCCGGCCCTGGCGTCCAGGGCATGGGATACCTGGAAATGACCGGTTACTGAAACACACCGCAGGATTTCAAAATGTACCTTTTCCCAAAAACTCTGATCACCGGCCGTTCTTTTTGATAGATGTCGCTTATTGGAATAGTTTATCCTGGCAGATAACACCATTGCACACATAGAAACCTGATCAAATCACAACAAATTTTTGCAATATCCCGTTATTTGATGTAACGTATTTTTTAAAAATTTTTTGCCGAATATCTTTGCGCTTAACAAACTGTAGTTGAACAAAATGAATGGAGGATGATGCACATGGATAAGATCAGTTTGGGATCCACCATACCTGCATACCCGATGCCTGTTTCCCTGGTGGGAACCCATGTCAATGGAAAGCCGAATTTTATGGCTGTTGCCTGGTTTTCCATGGTCAGCTACAAACCGCCGCGGATTGCCATTGCCCTTGGGAAGGGACATTACACCAATCCCGGCATCAAAGAGAACCAAACTTTCAGTGTTTGCCTGCCATCGGAAAATTTGGTGGAGATCACCGATTACTGCGGGATTGTGTCAGGCAAAAAAACAGATAAGTCGGAGATTTTTGATATCTTCTATGGGGAGCTGAAAACAGCCCCGCTGATAAATGAATGTCCGTTGGGTCTGGAATGTAAGCTTGTTGAAGTTTTGGAGAGTGGTTTGAATGAAATTTTCATCGGCGAAATAATCGGGACCTATACAGAAGAAAAATATATGACTGAGGGAAAGTTGGATTTTCAAAAAATGAAGCCCATCATTCTTTCACACCCAAACACTACTTATTGGAGCCTTGGAGAACCGATGGCTATGGCTTGGAATATTGGCAAGAAATACAAAGCGAAACGAAAGTAGTTTTGACCAATACTTTGTGGAAAGCATGCTCAATATGCTGCGGCATGGACAAAGAAACCATGGACAATCTGTTTGAGCCGTTTTTCACCACTAAGGATGTTGGCAAAGGTACCGGCCTGGGGCTTGCTACAGTTTACGGTATCGTCAAACAGAACAACGGGTTCATCAATGTGTACAGCGAACCGGGCCAGGGTTCCACTTTCAAAATCTACCTGCCCCGATTTCTTGCCGATGAAGACTCTGACAAGGCCGTTCCTGAAAAAAAAGCAGCCGCCGGGGGAATAGAAACCATTTTGCTGGTGGAAGATGAACCTTCTATCCTCAGGATGACCCGGATGATGCTGGAAAGAAAAGGGTATGTTGTGTTGACTGCAACCACACCAGCAGAGGCCTTGGAAAAGGCTAAAAGCCATTCTGATTCCATTGATCTGCTTATGACCGATGTGATCATGCCAGAGATGAATGGCCGGGATCTGGCTGAAAAAATCACCGCGCTTTACCCCGGTATCAACCTGCTTTTCATGTCAGGGTATACAGCGGACGTCATTGCAAATCAGGGAATGCTGGATGCCAATGTGGCATTTATCCAGAAGCCGTTTTCCATGGCGGATATGACAGAAAAGCTGCGGAATATTTTGGATTCTGCTCCGAATAAACATTACGGTTTATTATCATGGCAGTGAATTACCAGGGGTATTTGTTTCAGGACACCAAGATTGTTGAGATCGAATTGGTTTGAGTACCCAGACGGTCCTGAGTCAGTCGATCCATAAGGCTATATAAAAAGAAGCAGCCGCAGGGCCTCCATGTAGGATCTGGCTTTAAACCCAATTTTTTTCGGGGACAGCAGCTTAGCACCGGGGTAAAAAGAGGCCCGATATGCATCTTTACAGTGGAAAAAAGACACTTCCACATCAAAATGATCCGGCAGTTTCGGAACAACCGGTTTTGGATCGGTTCTTGTTGAATCAGATTGACCCGACAGTGACAACAGGCTCTGTTTTACCTTTTTTTTGATTTCACGACATGCGGTTTCCGGGTGGATATTGATGGTTGATCCGCCTTTACCCTGTTTAACAGCTACAGAACTGATTCCCGGGATCAGGCGTGACGCATGCCGGCAGATCTCCAGGTCACCTGAAATAAATACCACCGGAACATTTTCCATGGCAGCCGTATAGGCGTTCAGCAAAAATTCCGATACGGGTTCCCCGTTAAAGGTTATCCAGGAATACCGTGAAGAATCCATGGTATGAGCCAGGGGATTGCCGCCGACCGAAGCCTGGGCATGATATCCGACAAAAAGGGCCGCATCAAAAGAGTCGTCAATCTCCTGCATCATCATGTAGGGATGGCGGCTCCACCCCCTGATAAGTTCCACCGGTTCCGGCAAATCTTTTGCAATCAGGTTCCGTGCCGTGGAGTGGGCGTCCTTGACAAGGATCCGGTCAACACCGGCTTCTATGGCACCGAGGCAGGCGGCGCTGACCTCCCGCGTCATCTGAGCCTGAAACTCAGGATAGTCGCGGTGATTCCGGGTAACTTCATCCCAGACCGTGGTTCCTGTGACACCTTCAATGTCCGCACTGATAAATACTTTCATTTGATCTCTCCTTGCGATGTGCGCATAACAGGCGGGGTCATTGGTGCAGAAGGCAGGCAACATGATGCCCCGGGGTGATTTCGGTGAGCACCGGTTCTGCCCGGCTGCACGCTTCCATCACATCGGGACACCTGGGATGAAAACGGCATCCGGCAGGTGGTTTCATCGGGCTTGGAACGTCACCTTGTAAAATAATCCGTTTTTTGTCATCCATTTTACCGATCTCAGGGATTGCCGAAAGCAGGGCACGGGTATAGGGATGTTTCGGGTCCCTGTAGAGTCTGTCATAGGTGGTGAATTCCACAAAATTACCCATATACATCACCGCAATCCTGTCGCAGATATATTCCACGACAGCCAGATCGTGTGAAATGATGATATAGGACAGGTCAAACTCCTGCTGAAGATCGATCAGCAGGTTGATGATCTGGGCCTGGATGGACACATCCAGTGCAGATACCGGTTCATCCCCGATGATGAGACTCGGGTTGAGGGACAGGGCCCGGGCCACCCCGATCCGCTGCCGCTGGCCGCCGGAAAATTCATGGGGATACCGAAATCCCTGCTCGGGAGACAGGCCGACCTTGTCCAGAAGATAGGCCACCCGGTCATCGACCTCATCTTTCGGACACACCTGGTGAATCCGCATGGGCTCGCCGATAATCCGGTTGAGGGTCATCCTTGGATTCAAAGAAGAATAGGGATCCTGAAAAATGATCTGCATATCCTTTCGCAGGAGCTTCAGCGCTTTTCTTGACATTCCGGCAATATCCCGCCCTTTGAAAAGCACCTGTCCGCCTGTGGGTTTTTCCAGCTTCAGCATGGCCATGCCGGCAGTGGTTTTGCCGCATCCGCTTTCACCCACGATGCCGAGCGTCTCGCCCCTGTCAAGGGACAGGGAAATGCCGTCCACGGCATAGACATGTCCGGTAGTTCGGCCGAGCAGCCCTTTTTTAACCGGAAAATGTACTTTCAGTTGGTCGACGTGAAGAAGTGTTTCCACCGCTGGTTCATTCCCTCTTTTTGTTATTATTCATACAGCCGGCACCGGACCCGGTGCCGTTCCCCGCGAAGAACCAGTTCCGGCATACCTTCAGATGCGCATTCCGGTAACGCCTGGCTGCATCTGGGTTGAAACGTGCAGCCTTCCGGCAGCTCATAAAGGCTGGGCACCACACCTGGAATCTCCCTGAGCCGGTCCCGCCCTTTTTCGGCGCGCTGCCCAAGGATGGGAACGGATGCCATCAGTCCCCGGGTGTAGGGATGCAGGGGTTTGCTGAACAGTTCATGGGTGGGGCCTTCCTCGACCACCTTTCCGGCATACATGACCACCACCCGCTGGGCGACTTGGGAAATTACGCCGAGGTCGTGGGTGATCATGAGCACGGCCGTGTTATACTGGGCCTTAAGCTCCAGGATCAGTTCCAGGATCTGGGCCTGGATTGTCACATCCAGTGCTGTGGTGGGTTCATCGGCGATGAGGATGGCAGGATTACAGGCCAGGGCCATGGCAATCATTGCCCGCTGGCGCATCCCGCCGGACATCTGGTAAGGGTACTCTTTGGCCCGCTTTCCCGGAGAAGGGATTTTGACCCGCTTCAGCATCTCAACGGCCCGTTCCATACTCTCTTTACGGGTCACCCCTTTATGGATGGTGAACATCTCAGCGATCTGGTTCCCTAAAGTATACACCGGGTTCAGGGAAGTCATGGGTTCCTGGAAAATCATCGAGATCTGGTTTCCACGGATGGACCGCATACGGTTTTCCTGCAGGTCCATCAAATTCACCCCATTAAAATTGACTTGCCCCTCAACTATCCGTCCCGGAGGGCTCTGGATCAGGCGCATGATCGAAAGGACGGTGACGCTTTTCCCGCTGCCGGATTCTCCTACGAGTCCCACGGTTTCCCCCCGATCCGCATGAAAAGAGACATCATCCACTGCCTTTGCAATTCCCTCCAGGGTGTGGAAATGGGTTTTCAATCCTTGAACATTCAGTATGGGTGACTTGTCACGCACCTTTTTCTCTCTTCCTGTCTGCTGTATCAATTGTTCATGATTTACTGAATACCACTTCACCGCCGATGATGGTCATTTCAACGTCCACATCGTGCCATTCCTTAGGATGCAGCGCTTTCAGATCATTTTCAAAAACCGTCAGATCAGCCAGTTTGCCGGGCGCAAGCGATCCTGACCGGTCCTCTTTCCCACTCATCCAGGCAGCGGTCTGGAAATATCCGGTGAGACTTTCCTCAATACTCAGGCACTGGTCAGGATACCAGCCGCCTTCAGGCTTGAAGTCAGGGGACTGGCGCAGTAAGGCCGCCTGCAGTCCCAGGATGGGAGCAATGGGCTCTACCGGGGCATCGGATCCGAATTGCAGCCGAATTCCGTTGTTCATCATTTTTTTCCATGCATATGCCCGGCTGCACCGCTCAGGTCCCCATTTTTTTTCTGCCACGGGCCAGTCAAAACGGACAAACCCCGGCTGGACCGATGCCACAACGCCTAAATCCCTGTACCGGTTAAAATCATCCGGCGTGTAGAGCTGGATATGCTCGACCCGGTCTCTCCAGGGACCGGGACAGTGTTTTCTCCCATTCTCAATGGCATCCAGGGCCCGGGTGCCGGCTTTGTCGCCGATGGCATGGATGGCCACGCTGAATCCCCGCTCATATGCCTTGAGAACGTTGTCCTTGAGTTCATCCGCATCCAGGCAGTGAATACCGCAGTTTTCCGGATCATCCTCATAGGGGTCATGCATCAGGGCAGTGGCCGAACCCAGTGATCCGTCGGCAAACAGTTTCAGGTGGCCCAGCCAGAGGCGGTCACTGCCGCTGAGCCATTTCAGGCCGCGGTTGTCCAGGGTTTCAAAATCATAGTACTGGAACAGGTGGTGGATCCTGAGTTTCAGCTTGCCGGCGCTCTCCATGCCCTGCAGCATATCCCACTCCTCCAGGGATTCACAGCTGTGCAGTCCGGTCAGGCCGAGCTTCAGGATTTCGGTCTGTCCGGCTTGGATACAGGCCGTCAGCTGATCCCGCTCAAACGGGGGAATCGATTTCTGGACCATTTCCCGGGCTTCATGCAGCAGGCCTGTCAGGCTTCCGTCCGGATTCCGGTCAAACCGGATACCCGGGGGATCAACCGAGGCCGGTGTTATGCCGGCGGCTTCCAGGGCCCGGCTGTTCAGCCACTCACTGTGGCCGCAGGTGCGGGCCATCATGATGGGGTTGTCGGGGCTGATGTCGTCGAGATCCTGTTTTGTCGGGGTACGCTTGTTTTCCCACAGGTTGTGGTTCCAGCCGAACCCCACAATCCAGCGGCCCGGTTCCGTCTTTTCCACGACGGCCCTGATTTTTTCCCTGCAGGCGGTGATACTTGTCAGATCCTTCAGGTTCACCAGGAGCCTGGACCGGCTGAAAGAGACAAAATGGCAGTGGGCATCCACGAGACCGGGTGTGACCATCCTTCCGGGCATATCAATGATTCCGGCATCTGGAAGCGCGCTTGTCACCGCTTGATTACTGCCCACAGCGGCGATGACCCCGTCTTTTATCCCGACGGCCTCCACCCACGGGCAGGCAGGCAGCCCGGTAAAAACGGTTGAAGAGGTGATAACAAATTCGTTGGCGGTCATTGATTCTTCCTTGGGTTTAAAGATTAACTGTGCTGGGTCTGTGTGTGCGGATCCAGTATGTCTCTGAGGCCGTCCCCCAGAAGGTTCAGCCCCAGTACGGTGATGAAAATGGCAATCCCCGGGAAAATGGAAATCCAGGGGGCGGTAAACAGCTGTTCACGGGCGGCTGAAAGCATCCCTCCCCAGGAGGGTGTCGGCGGCTGCACGCCGAGCCCCAGAAAGGAGAGTGCCGCTTCCAGAAGAATGGCCCAGGCAACCCCCAGGGTCCCGATAATCAGGATCGGACCGATGATGTTGGGCAGAATCTGGGTGAACATCAGGCGGATGCGTCCGTACCCCAGCGCCCTTGCCGCCTTGACATAGTCCAGACTTTTGGCGGACAGCGCCTGGGAACGGGTGATGCGGCAGGAGAAGGACCAGTTGGTGAATCCCATGGCAATGAAGACGTTGATCAGTCCGGGCCCAAGCAGGGCCATGATCGCCAGGGCAAAGACCAGGGCGGGAATGGACAGCATGATATTGGTCAGGCCCATCACGAAATCATCCCACCAGCCCCCGAAAAATCCGGCGCTCAGGCCGAACAGTACCCCGATGATGGTGTTCAGGGTCTGGCTGACCAGGCCGATGGCAAGCGAAATCCGTGCACCGTAGATGACCCGGGACAGGATGTCCCTGCCCTGGATATCCGTACCCAGGTAATAGGGGGCACCGGGCGGCTCTTCCGACACCATTAGATCCGCGTCGTCCACTGGGTGGAATGGTGCGAGCAAGGGTGCGAAAACAGCCACCGTGATGACAAACAGCGTAATACTTCCCCCCACAAGAAGGTTGGTCTGGCGGATAAGTTTACGAAGGTTCTTATTCATTTATACGATGCCCTGATTCTTGGGTCGATGACTCCGTAGAGCAGGTCGACAATGAGGTTAACCAGCAAAAAAGTGGAAATAATGACGAGGATACACCCCTGGGTAACCGGAATGTCCCGCTGGAAGATGGAATCCACCAAAAGCGATCCAAGTCCCGGCCAGGAGAACAGTTTTTCCACGATGACGGTCTGGGCCATCAGATCCCCGAACTGCAGACCGGCTGTTGTCAGGACCAGGATCAGGGCATTTCTCATTACATGTTTCTGATTGATCAGAAGCTCTGACAGGCCTTTGGCCCTGGCTGTCCGGATATAATCAAGGGTCAGGATCTCCACGACCGCAGCCCGGGTTGTCCTCGCAAGAAGGCCGACATATCCGATGCCCAAGGTAAAAGCCGGCAGGATAATATGTTTGATGCTCCCATCGCCATACCCCTGGGGCGGCAGGAGTTGAAGTTTTACCGAAACAAAGTACATGAGCAGCAGCCCCAGCCAGAACTGGGGCATGGAAACACCGGAGACGGCACCGATCATGGTAACTGTATCGGCAATCCGTCCCTGACGGAGAGCGGAGTAGAATCCCAAGGGGACGCCGAGGCAGATGGCAATGAACATGGCCGTCATGGCCAGTTTCAAGGTGGGCCAGATCCGCTCTTTGAGCATTTGGTTGACCGGCTCCCGCCTCAGGAAGGATTTTCCCAGATCACCGGTGACCAGTCCTTTCAGGTAGACGGCATATCGGTACCACAGGGGTTTGTCCAGCCCCCAGTCCCGCTTCATTTCTTCAATGTCTTCGGTCGTGAGGGTACCGGTATCCTGTTCGCCGCGGGACATCAAAGCGGCATTTCCCGGCAGGACATTCAAAAGAATGAAAATGATCAGTGATATGGCCAGGATGGTGGGGATAAACTGCAACAGTCTGCGCACTGCATAAGCAAACATAACCCTTCCTTCTGTCTCCGGGTGATTCGAAAAAAACCGGGAAGGCCCCAAACGGCCTTCCCGACAGGTTACAGACTATTTTTCATTGGCACGGGGAGAGGTTTCATCCACCCATACTGCGGTGAGATCCTGGAACATCATCTCCGGAGCCACCTTGGACAGGTTGTGAACCCAGGGGTGGAACGCCATGATCGCCTTGTTGTAATTAAAGAACCAGACCGGTGCTTCTTCGGTAAAAATGGCATCAGCCTTTTTCACCAGTTCGTTCTTTTCCGCATCTGTTTTTGCCACGGCGGCCTGATCCAGCAGTTTATCGAATTCGGCGTTTTTGAACTTCACATAATTTCCAGATCCCACGTCCACATCTGATTTCCAGCGTGACATGGTTTCCAGGGAATCCGGGCCTGAATCCAGGGACCAGATGAACATGTCAAAGTCACTGGACCGGATCCGGGCATCCATTGCCGCGCCTTCCATCTGCTGGATGTTCAGCTCGATGCCGATCTTTTTCAGGTAGGGCATCATCGCTTCATAGATACCGGTCCCCCAGGATTTATTGGCTGTACCAATGGCCCGCTCCACGACAAATCCGTCTTCATAGCCCGCTTCTTTCATCAGGGCCTTGGCTTTTTCCAGGTTAAACTCATACTTTTTCCCATTGGGATCAAACGCAGGGGAGGAAGAGGGCAGGTAGCCCCTGGCAGGGAATGCTTTTCCCTTGAGAATCTTTTCGATAATCAGGTCCGCCGGGATGGCATAATTGATGGCCTGGCGGACCCGCTTGTCTGCAAACGGCTTGAAATCGGGATTCATACCGACCAGACGGGTAAACATTTCCGCGACCTCAATCATGTTCTTGGAAATGACGGGGTCTGCCTTGTATTCCGGGTAGTTGACGGCCCCTACAATGGTGGCGTCCAGTTCCTTGGCTTTGAAGGCCAGATCACGCGCTGCCGCCTCACCCATGATCTTGTAGGTGACTTTGTCAAGGTAAGGCATGCCTTCCATATAGAAATCATCAAATTTTTCAAGGATCACTTCAGATCCCTTGACCCATTTGACAAATTTGAACGGGCCGCATCCGACCGGGTTGGTTCCGAAAGCATCGCCTAACCTCTCAACCGCTTCTTTGGGGTAAATCACCACGGCCGGAAACCAGAGGGAGTAGCTTAAATCGATGGGCGCAGAAAGAACGATCTGGAATGTCAGATCATCGATTTTTTTGATGCCGGTGAACTCGCTGATCTTGCCTTCATGAAGGTCTTTTGCCCCTTCGATCATGTTGATATATCTGAAGGCCGGGGCTGACGGCTTCATGGTGGCGATACGGGTGAAACTCCATATCACGTCATCGGTCACCAGCTGCCTCCCGTTATGAAATTTGATATTGGGGCGGAGTTTAAAGGTGTAGGTTTTTTTGTCTTCCGATATCTCTACACTCTCGGGAAGATCCAGGACGGGAACACTGTTTTGAGCGTCCCAGCGGTACAGTCCCCGGTGGATATTCATCCCCACGAGATAGTCCTGGTACCGGCTGGTTTTTGTCAGGTCCAGCGTACTGAGATCCCCCCCGTAGGGTGCCATGAAATTCAGGGTACCGCCTTTTCTTACGGCATAAGCTGAGCCGGAAAGAAGGAAACCGGTTAAAAACAATGTGGCCAGGATGATCATCCATTTTTTCATTTTCTGCCTCCTTAACATGTTTTTCTTGTTTAAAAAAACAAGACAATTCGTCAACCATTTCATGGCAGCCGGATCGTCTGTCTGTTGTGTCCCCTCTCTGATTTGATGTTTCCATTCATGTGCACATAACAGGCGGATGCACCCAGTTTGTCTGCAAGCGCTTTGGCCGGCATCAGACCATCTTCTGAAAGCATTTTGTTTCACCGCCGATCGTTTGTAACAATGTCCTGCCTTTCCATTATGGTTGATCGTCGAGCCTCCGGTGAAAAGATATCGGATGATCAACGGCAAAGACAGTTCATCCTGCCGGTAAAAAAGCGCGTATTTTAAAACATTATCAAACAAGTCGGGTTATATTTGCATTTGCCAAATCATAATGTCAATAATTTTATCTGTCATATTTTATGGCGGTTGCATTTAAAATCTGATTGACAATGGCGTTATACATTCTGACTCCAGGCGCAATAAGTTCGTCCGGAAAATCAAAATCAGGTTCATGCAGGTCCGGTTGATCCGGGCCGGACCCTAAATGAAAATATGCGCCTCCCCGGGTGCTGCTGTTAATAATGTACCCCACATCTTCTCCACCCCTCATGGGAGTTTCCATATAGTGCACCTCCAGATTATTTTCCTTTGCTGCTTGTTCAATAATCCGGCAGCATTCTTCGTCATTGGTGCAGGCAATGGTTTCATCAGTGTAGGTAATGGACCAGTTTGTTAAATTTTCTTCTTTTGAAATTCTGGCAATGTACACTTCCATCTGATCGGTGAGTTTTTTTAATACTATATCTTTATATGCCCTCAAAGTGATGGCAATATGGGCATCCCCCGGAGCAGTGCCATATCCTGGATTTTTTCCCAGCACAAAATGCACAAGCGTTGCCATGGAAAAATCATCAGAATGCGCATCTGAACTGTTCTGCAGTTCATTTGCCCTGGCAGCGATCTTCACAGCTGAAGTATATGGACAGATACCGGATTCAGGCCGGGATGCATGGGCCGGGGTTCCTTTAAGATCGACAAGCATTGTGGTCACGGCCGGGCTCATTTGACCGGTCTTGAGCACAACCTGATTTTTCTTGTCAGATCTCCAGTTATGAAGGCCAAACACATAATCAGGTTGGATTTCTTTGAATTTTGGGTCGTTGACAAATTTTCTTGCACCATCCAGCGTTTCTTCAGCAGGCTGAAATATCAAAACAACCCTGCCCCTTTCCGGCCTTTTTTCCTGTAAAACAGCGCCTAAGCCGGCAAGGATAGCTGTATGTCCGTCATGGCCGCACATATGACCGATATTCTCAACTTCTGATGCATGTACAAAGCGATTTTTTTCCTGGATTGGCAAGGCATCAATGTCCGCCCTGAAAGCCAGGGTCGGACCGGGAATCCTGCCGTTATACACGGCAGCAAGACCATAACCGCCAATGTTGGTAATGATTTTGTCCGGGTTGCATCGGGAAAGAAAGTCATAAATTTTTTTGTGCGTGTTTTTTTCATTCCTGGAAAGTTCGGGATGCCGATGTAAATCTCTTCTAAACTTGATAAGCTCATCTAAATTTGACAGTTTCATTATTTGAAATCCCCCCATAAAAGAATTCTTTCAACAGTCCATCTGCCCGGTTGAAATCATCTTCTTGTGTTAGAGTAAAAAACAATGCACCGACGTTGGTTTTTCCGTGCATGATTGATACTGCGCTTTGACGCTGCTGGGAAATATAGACAAAAATGGCCAAGAGTACCATAAAAATCTGGATATTTGCCATAGTGGCTTACGCGCTATGGGGAGCCCCTGGATGTGTCCTGTGAACGGGCCGTCAGAGCCGGAGGGGCCAGCAAACATGCCGGGATGACAAAACCGGATACCGGTGATCAGTTCCGTAACTTAAAAAAAGTTACAATAACCGGCCCCGAAAGATCTCGGCCGAGCACAGGACACATCCAGGGGCGGGGCATGGGACAGGATGCTGCACAGAAAGACTGAAAACCTGGTATGTTTATGGCAAATATCCAGATAAAAATCATCTGAAAAGGGTGTTGCATACTTTTGTCCTCCTTTGCACAAAGAACCTTTCAAGATGCCGAAATGCATGAGTAAATGTGTGTATGCCATATTTTTTCCAATATGTTCAGAATCTTTCAGATGCCGAAATCAACCAAAACATTTACAATGAATGTCTTATATAACATTATCCCGATATTGATATTTTGACCGGCAAATAATTCCTTAACCAGCCAGAAACTGTCAGGACCATTCAACTGTGGGAAATAACAAATCAAATAACACCGGAAATCAGGCAGGTTGACCTGAAAATGGTAACAGCAACCGAAAGGAATGATGCATCATGTATTTCGAGCAGGAAACCTGGAACATGGGTGATGATGAACCGAAAGTTTCTCAGCAGATCAGGTGTGTTTATATCCGGTATATTTTGCGGGATTTCCCCGGCTTGTGAGAAATTAGGGAGCTATGGGAAGCATCTGTCCGATATCCATAATCTTGAAACGGCCGCCATCCAGGTGATTTTCTGTGATGTACCGGGTCAGGTCCAGGCCGGGATACCCGGCTGGCTCATCCCCCAGATGAAAAGTGCCCCACTGGGTGGGGATGAAATACCGGGCATTCAGGTCTGAAAATCCCTGGACTGCTTCGGCAATATTCATGTGATTGTAGGCCATGAACCACCGGGGATGATAGGCAGTGGTGGCCATAAATGCATAATCGATATCTGGATATTTTCTGCCGATCTCCTTGAACCCCTTGAAATACCCGGAATCCCCCCCGAAATACAGGGTGAGATCCGGGGTGATCAGCAGCCAGGATGCCCACAAGGTACGGTTCCGGCCCTGGGTGATACGCAGGGACCAGTGCTGGGCAGGCAGGCAGATGAGCCGGATGCCCCTGCCGATATCATGTTCTTCCCACCAGTCCATCTCATGTACCATTTGTTTGTTCATCTTTTCAACCAGGGCTTTCAGGCCCATGGGCACATACACCGGGGCATCTGCCGGCAGTTTCTTCATGGTGGCCCGGTCCAGGTGATCATAGTGGTTATGGGAAATAATGATGTTCACCTTTGGTACCAGGCGGTTGAATGCCTCCATGGTCAGGGCCGGCGGGGTGACCCTGGCAGGGACCAGGGCCCGCTTGGAAAAGATGGGGTCTGTCAGCCAGTATGTATTGTTGATGCGTATCAAAAAGGTATTGTGCCCGATCCAGAGAACAAAATCCCCTTTGGTCTGTTCCAGGCGCCTGGCCGTGTTCGGCAGCACCGCCGGTAAAAAAGCCTGCTCCTTTTTTGTATAGTCAGTTTTGGAAAACAGTTTCCACCACGCAACATCCAGAAAGCTTTTATCCGGCATGGGCATCCAGGGGGCAAAATACCGGCCGTCTTCAACATGGGGGGCATACAGGTCTGATGCCCGGGTCTGTGCCACCTGCTTTTCCCAGGATTTTTCTGAAAATGTCATTTTTTCCTTCGGGGTGCAGGCACAGATAACAACTGCCGCCATAACCCCTGCAAGAGACAGAACTTTGTGTCTGAAACAGCCGGCATATATGGATTTCATTAAAAAAACCCCTTTCTCATTAAAAAATGGGTGCCAATCTGTCTCAGAAACTATATATTGGAACAGGTAAAGTCAACAGGATTACACCCAGGGGCCCGGGTGACGGCATGCAAATCCGGCAACCTTCATTTTGAACACGCCCTATGCAATGTCCTGCATCAATACTGTCAGGCCTCCAGGGATCTCAGGCCCGATGCAGTATGCCGCAGGGGACGGACATCGGTTGACCGAAAAAAGTTGTGTTACATGAGATTACCCTACCCCGGAACCATGGGTTTTCACAGGTAAAACAACATATAAACATATAACTGAAGCTGAAGAAGAGATCACCGCACTTTGGACATATTGGAGGATTCCATGTTAACACCCATCAAGATCGGCGTCAGCTCCTGCCTGCTGGGCAACCTTGTCCGGTATGACGGAGGCCACAGCCATGACCGCTTTCTCACCCAGACCCTGGGACTGTTCACAGAGTATGTGCCGGTGTGCCCGGAAGTTGAATGCGGCATGCCCACTCCCAGAGATTCTCTGCGCCTGGTGGGTGACCCGGAAAATCCCCGGCTGGTCACCCGGAAAACAGGCGAAGATCACACAAACCAGATGCACACCTGGATAGATAAAAAACTGCCGGCCCTGGAAAAGGAGAACCTGTGCGGATTTATCTTCAAGAGCAAATCTCCCAGCAGCGGCCTGTACCGCATCAAGGTGTACGGAGAGGACGGCAAGGTGCGCAACAACGGCACCGGCCTGTTTGCCCGGGCCTTTACCCGGCATTTTCCCAGAATTCCGGTGGAAGAGGCGGGCCGGCTCAACGATCCCAAGCTCCGGGAACATTTCATTGAAAATATTTTTTCCTTCCAGCGGTGGCGGCATTTTCTGGAAGACAGTCCCTCTTTGGGCAAACTGGTGGCATTTCATACGGAAAACAAACTGCTGATCCTTTCCCACAGCCAGGACCTGTACCGGCAGATGGGCAAACTGGTGGCACGGGGAAAAGACCTGCCGCCTTCCGAACTGTTCGCGGCATATGAACAGCTGCTGATCAAGGCCCTGAGTTTGAAAACCACCCCGAAAAAAAATATCAATGTGCTGCAGCACGCCATGGGGTTTTTCAAAAAAGACCTGACAAGGGAGGAAAAACAGGAACTGCTGACCAGTTTTTCCCAGTACAGGGACGGGTATGTACCGCTGATCGTTCCTTTGACGTTGATCAAACACTATGTATTGAAATATGAGCACCCCTGGCTCAAGTCCCAGACTTTTTTGAACCCCCATCCCTTTGAACTGAAGCTGAGAAATTATTTTTAACGGAAAAAAACTGACCGGACAGCCGGCAGCGGCAGGATAATTCCTGGACAAATGATGCAGTTTCCATGCAATGGCCGTATCCGATCGCAAGATCCCCTTGACACGGCATGGAAAAATATCTTATGAAATTGTTTGAAACAATGATTGATACATAATGACTGATACATAATGACTGATACATAATGACTGATAAAAATAAGGAGACAACCCATGGCATATGATTTTAATTTAGATGAAGTGTTTGAAATGGCCGTCCAGATTGAAGCCAACGGGGCCGCATTTTACAGAAAAGCAGCCGGATTTCAAAAAGATTCTGCAGACAAGGAATTTCTGGAAAAACTGGCCCATATGGAAGACAAGCACAAACAAACTTTCGAGGCCATGCGCCAGGAAGTGACAGACAGGGAAAAGCAGCAGACCGTATTTGACCCGGCAAACGAACTGACCATGTATCTCAAGGCCATGGCAGACTCCCATGGCGGCGAAGGCAACCCGGATATTGCCGATTCCTTTACCGGCGGAGAAACCATGGAGGAGATCATCACCACCGCCATCGGCCTGGAAAAAGAATCCATCCTCTTTTATCTGGGTCTCAAGGACCTTGTCCCCCCCAAATACGGCCATGACAAACTGGATCACATCATCAAAGAAGAAAAACTGCACGTGGCACAGTTGAATGGTTTTTTAAAAAAAGCCACGGCATAAACAAGTATTTTCACCCACAAGGTAGCATAACCGGGGGATTTTTCCGGAGGGTATGACCCCGGGTCCCCCGGTCTGCCGTTGGAAGGCATAATTCTCACCCGGTTATGGTTTACATACAGCACTGCATATGGCCAATACCTCCCTACATCATCTGAAATCCTCTCTTTTCAAAGAGCCGTTCAACATTATTGTTCCCATATGGTCAGTATTTCTGGTATTTGCCTTAAGCATCTTCTTTGTCTTTATCCCCTCTTTGAAAACCTCATTGATTGACCAGAAAAAAGAGATGATCCAGACGCTCACCGACAGTGCGGTCAGCTTGTTGTCTGAATATCAACAGCGGGTTGCTGCGGGTGAACTGCCCCTGGCAGAGGCAAAATCCAGGGCAAAGGAACAGATACGGCATATGCGGTACGGGGCTGAAGCCAAAGATTATTTCTGGATCATTGATATGCACCCTTTCATGGTCATGCATCCATACCGTCCGGACCTGGAAGGCAAAGACCTGACCGGTTTCACAGATCCCCGGGACAAACACCCCTTTCTGGGCATGGTGGAAAAGGTCATGAACCACGGGCAGGGATACGTCAATTATTACTGGCAGTGGAAAGATGCCCCCCACAAAATCGTGCCAAAACTCTCCTATGTCAAAGGGTTTGCCCCCTGGGAATGGATTGTGGGAACCGGCATATACAGGGAAGATGTGCAGGGAGAAATCAATGGCATCCTCGATAAGCTGAGCACCATTTTCATCACTGTCCTGCTTTTCGTCCTCGCCCTGTCTGCCTATATCACCTGGCAGACCATCAGCATCCGGGACAAGAAAGAACGCGTGAAAAACACGCTGAAACAGGAAAGAGAAAGCCTTTCCATGATTCTGGAAAGCATCCCCCAGGGGATCTCCCTGGTGGACAATGCCGGCAGATACCGGTATGTCAATTCTTCGTTCACAAAAATCACCGGGTATACACTTGACGATATTCCCGCCAAAGAGGTGTGGTTTCAAAAAGCCTATCCTGACACCGCATACCGCAAAAAAGTGATGGAAACCTGGTCAAATGACATATCCACACAGGGGGAAAGCCATGAAAGGGAATTTGAGATCACCTGCAAAAATGGCGAAACCAAATTTATTGAATTCCGATCCTGTTTTATGGAGGACCAGAAAATATCTGTATTGACGGATATTACCGACAGAAAAGAAACCGAAGAGATCAGCCGGGAAAAAGACAGGCTTCAGGCGGTTCTGGAACTCTCCGGTGCGGTATGCCATGAAATGAACCAGCCCTTGATGAGCATATCAGGATATTTTGAGCTCATCCTGCTGGATATGCCTGAATCCGACCCCAATTATCCAAGAATCAAAAAAATCCAGACCCAGCTGGAACGGATGGCCGGTATAACCAAAAAAATGATGAAAATATCCAAATACCAAACCAAAGACTATTTGAGCGGGAAAATACTGGATATTGCAGGGCCTTCAGAAAAACCGGCCGTGCCTGAACCGTCAGAAACAGATGCAGGCACGGACACGGCCAAAAAAAAATGATATCACAACATCAGGCGCATTTTTTTGTGGGTTTGCCTCGCAGGCTTTGGGGCTACTGGGCAAGGGTGCCCAGCTCCGGATTTGCCTTGATGGTCTGTTTGTCTCCGGCCAGGTGGCGGCGCGCTTTTTCCTTGTGCTTTTTGATCAGGATCTGCAGTTTGTCTGACAGACCGTCAATGGCGGAATACATGGTTTCCGCTTCCTCTTTGGCATGAATTTTCAGCTTTTCACAACTCAGGTTGATCTCTGCAATATGGCGTATTTTTTCGACAGATAAAACCAGATTTGCTTCTGCCGGGGCATCCAGCATTTTATCCAGCTTTTCCAGTTTTTCCTGTACATAGGATTTGAGGGCATCTGATGAATCGATCTTTTTGAAAGTGATGGATATCTGCATGCAAAGTCCTCCTGTTAAAGGTTGTTTGGCATTTCACAGCCATTTTAACAGAAAATGCGCACCAATGACAGAAAAGTCAATTTTTTTCCTGTCATTTTCTGTGCTTGTTCCAGATTACCAATTCATGTATAGTAAAGACCACTGCATTCCCATTGTCTGAAAAGGAGATTGTCATGATCAAAGCAAGCGATATCATGGAAACCAGCATCATCTGCGTGACCCCTGACACGGAGATCCCAAAAGCTGTGGCGATTCTGCTGGACAACCATGTCAACGGGGTCCCTGTGATAAACGACAAAGAAGAACTGGTGGGTATCCTGTGCCAGAGCGACCTGATATTTCAGCAAAAAGAGATGCCGGTTCCCCCGATTTTCACCATTTTAGATTCCATCTTTCCCTTGTCCTCATCCAAAAAAATTGATGAAGAATTTCGCAAAATTGCAGCCACCACCGTGGCCCAGGCCATGGTGAAAGATGTGGTATCAGTGGCACCGGACACCCCGGTGAGTGAAATCGCAAGCCTTATGGTGGAAAAGCATTTTCACACCATACCGGTGGTAAAAGACAAAAAGCTGGTGGGCATCATTGGCAAGGAAGATGTGCTCAAAACCCTTACCCCTGGTAACTGAAACATGATACCGGCATCTGACTGCCGGTATCCCGTATCCCTGCTTTATCAATAACGGCCAGGCCTGCCGGCCACAACAAACGATGAAAGTAAAAGCAGTCAGGTATCAACGTAAAACGTAACTCTTTCATATAATTCCCACCCCAACATGGGAGGCTGTCATGGCATATTTTGATTTTACCAGTTTTGAAGTATCATTCCACCAGTATGTGAAGTATGTCCTGGGCAAGCCCCTGGCCCAGACCACAAAAAAGGACCAGCTCAATGCGGTGTCCTATGCGGTGGGCAAATACCTGATGGACATCAATTTCGACACCCAGCAGCGGTATACGGCAAACAATGCCAAAAAGGTGTATTACCTGTCCATGGAATTTCTCATCGGCCGGCTGTTGTCCAACAACCTGCTGAACCTGGGAATCTTTAATGCCTGTGCCCGGTTCCTGAAAAAACAGGGCATTGATCTGGAAAAACTGGTGGAGGAAGAGCAGGACCCAGCCTTGGGAAACGGGGGCCTGGGAAGACTGGCAGCCTGTTTTCTGGATTCTCTGGCCAGCCTGGACATGCCGGGATTCGGATACGGCATCAACTATGATTACGGACTGTTCCGCCAGATAATCATCAATGGACACCAACGGGAAAAACCCGACTACTGGCCCAACCGGTCCTCACCCTGGCTGATCCGCCGCTCCGGGGAACAGTATATGCTGCCCATTTACGGCAAAATTGAAGATACCCTGGACCGGAACGGGGAATACAATCCCATGTGGACCAACTGGAAACTGTTCATGGGCCGTCCCCACGATATCCTTGTGTCGGGTCATGGCGGCCGCACTGTCAACCGGCTCAGACTTTTTTCCGCTGCTGCCTCGGAAGACTTTGACATCAATATTTTCAATGACGGGGATTATCTCAAAGCGGTGCGGCGGAAAATCACGTCTGAAAGCGTCACCAAGATTTTGTATCCATCAGATGCCAAAGATGTGGGAAAGGAGCTGCGGCTGATTCAGGAATATTTTCTGGTGGCCTGTGCCATTCGGGACATTATCCGCAGTTATGAAACCCGTTACAACACCTATGAAACATTTCATGAACAGGTGGCCATCCAGCTCAATGACACCCACCCTTCCCTGGCGGTTGCGGAACTGATGCGCATCCTGGTGGATGAAAAAGGACTGGAATGGGAAAATGCCTGGGACACAACCGTGAAAACACTGGCTTTCACCAACCACACCCTGCTGCCGGAAGCCCTGGAAACCTGGCCGGTATCCATTCTGGGCAAGGTGGTTCCCCGGCATCTGCAGATCATTTTTGAGATCAACCAGCGCTTCATTGCTTCGGTGAAAGACCGGTTCGGTGACGGGTCTGATGATATGATCGCCCGGATGTCCATTATCCAGGAAGGCCCTGAACAGCAGGTGCGCATGGCCAATCTGGCCATTATCGGCAGCCATTCGGTGAACGGGGTTGCCAGGGTGCATTCAGACCTGGTCAAAACCCGCCTGGTGCCGGAATTTTATTCCCTGTGGCCAGAAAAATTCAACAACAAAACCAACGGGGTCACCCCGAGACGATGGGTGGTGGCCTGCAATCCCGAACTGGCAAAACTGATCACCGATGCCATCGGTTGGCGCTGGATATCAGATCTGGAACAGGTATGGGAGCTGGAGGCATTCCAGAATGATCCCGGTTTTCTGGACCGGTTCCGGGCGGTGAAACAGACCAACAAAAAGCGTCTGGCAGCCTATATCAAAGACACGGTGTTTGAAACCGTGGATCCTTCGTCCATATTTGACATCCAGGCCAAGCGCATCCACGAGTACAAGCGGCAGCTGCTCAACGTCCTGCATATTATTCACCTGTATCTGACCATCAAGGACAACAACACAGACATCAAAGCACCCCGGACCTTCATCTTTGCCGGCAAGGCCGCGCCAGGATATCACACGGCCAAACTGATCATCAAGCTGATTCACAACCTGGCTGCCGTGGTGAACAAAGATCCCCGGGTGAACCAGCAGCTGAAGATTGTATTTCTCCCTGACTACCGGGTGACCCTGGCGGAGCGTCTCATTCCAGCGGCAGATGTCAGTGAACAGATCTCCACTGCCGGTATGGAAGCGTCGGGCACCGGGAACATGAAATTTGCCATGAACGGGGCGTTGACCATCGGCACCATGGACGGTGCCAATATTGAAATTTATGAACAGGTGGGCAAAGAGAACATGTATATTTTCGGTTTGACCGTGGAACAGGTGGAGGCGTTACGCCCCCACTACCTTCCCAGGGAATACCTGGAAAAAGATGACCGCCTCAAACAGGTGATATACGCCCTCCGGTCCGACCGGTTCAGCCTGTCGGAGCCAGGCCTCTTCCGGCCCCTGTATAACCTGCTCATGTCCCCCACAGACCATTACCTGCATTTTGCCGATTTTGGCGCGTATGCCGCTGCCCAGGAAGCCGTCAGCAACGATTTTCTGGAACCTGCCGGATGGAGCGCCAAATCGCTTATGAATACAGCGCGGACAGGCAGGTTCTCCAGCGACAGGACCATCAAGGCCTATGCCAGTGAAATATGGGGGATTCAGTCCCAGATCCAGGAACAGGACCGCTGGTAAAATTGATCTGTCTGTCCCGGTCCAAAAGGGTCACAGCCATCATCCGATTTTTGTCTTTGCCCATGAGCCGGTCCTGCCTTGCGCCCGAGCCTGCTGCTGCCGATAATCCACACGTGCGTGATTTCCGCTTTATCTGTCGCTGTTCTTATTCCATGGCAACAAAAGCGCTGACATCTTTGATCAGATGGCCAACCAGATCTTTCGGGATATTGTCGGATTGACCCAACCCCACGGCCCGCATGATCAGTGCGGCATCATCGTTTGTTAAAATTCCTTTGGGAACTGCGTCGCTGTAAAGCCAGACACCGGCCTGATCCGGACTTTTTGCACCATTTAGTCCGGCCAGATCCGCAGCTTTTGCTAAAAGTCCCGAAGTGAGCAGTGCAACGGCAGCATGTCCCATGTCCTGATCAAAAAGGACACGGGCAGCGGCCAGGTTTTCCGACGCTTGGACGGCCAGCCTGGATGGGCCGCTTTCCAGAGCCGTGTCATCCGGCAAGTAAACGGTCCGGGCCTCAGCCAGGGGGGAGGCAGCACCCAGACGGTTCAGTCCCTGTAGGGCAAAACGGTCGATCAACGCCACCGGTACTTTGGACGACAGTTCAACAGCCAGGCTTTCGCCATTGCTGTCGACCTGGTCAATAACACAGATCAGTCCCCCTTTGGCGCCCAGGATCCGTTCGATCCTGAGACCGAACTCTTTTTGAAGGGCTTCGATGCAAAAACGGATCTTCTCTTCGGTTTTTGTATCGGTTGTGCTATACGGTTTTGAAGTTGGAACATCCGGGCTGTCCGGGATATCACCCGGTTCTTCCTGCTGCGGGTTTTGCGGTTCCGGAACCGTTCGGGAAGTGCCTGCCAGATCTTCCACCAGGGTTTCCAGCAGCTTTTTAGACACCCCGACAACGTCTTCGGACGCATCCTCTTTCACCACATTGTCGAACAGGTTCTGTTTGTTTCCCACCAGCGCAAGCACCTGTTCTTCATAGGAGTTGGCCGCCACCATGGTGATAATCTGAACTTTCCGGGTCTGTCCCAGGCGGTGAATCCGGGCGTTTCGCTGTTCCAGGACCGCCGGGTTCCATGGCACATCAAGGTTGACCAGCACAGAACCGCTTTGCAGGGGGTGAAGAACTCCCCTAAAAAAGCCTGCAGATCCTCGCTGACCTGCGGAGGCCGGTGCACGCAGATCAATGGGGCTTCTTCATGATCCCAGGCCAGATATACATAGGGAAAGGGAACCGGCTGTTTTTCAAAGGAACCGTATTCCGGCAATTTTCTGATCTTGTGCAGGACCGCCTCGATATGTTTGCAGGTTCCCAGCTGGTTGCCGGCAAAATCAGGGCAGGAACAATAGTTTTCGCGTTTTTTAAGGTT
>Ga0102940_1000543_pt1 | contig 25835 bp, 16 predicted proteins | sample SalPonR2_C_D1_MG_FD_78215 | JGI IMG/M metagenome (GOLD analysis project Ga0102940, IMG submission 78215) | Salt pond soil microbial communities from South San Francisco under conditions of wetland restoration - Salt Pond MetaG R2_C_D1_MG | ecosystem: Environmental > Aquatic > Marine > Intertidal... | reverse complement strand
TTAGAATTCGTAAACCCTGCTTTCGATTTGACCGTCAGCCAATCCGACAGGATAAAGCGGTTGTTCAGGCGCAGATTGGTACGATCGTAATCTGAGTTACGCACAATACCTTCCTGATCCAGGCGGCCCAGACTAAAGAAGTACGTTGACCGCTCATTACCTCCACTGATGGAGAGGTCGTGCTGCCAGAACCCTCCGGTCTGAAAGGCGCCATCCCAGTTCTCATCAACAAAGGTGTTCTGCGAGTTTTTACCGGTAATGGGATAAAAAACGGTACCATCCTCAGACACGAAGCGCTCGCCCGATTGGTCTACTTCATCGGCCCCTCCCGAACGGTCGGGAATATAATCTCCCCAGGATTCTGCCCGGGTCGGAGAGTAGACACCGTTACGGCCCTGTCCCCAGGTGGTTTGCATAGGAATGCGCTCCAGTACCTCATCAAAAGAACGGGTAGCCTTATAAGTGATGCGGGGCTTACCTGCTTTACCGCTCTTGGTGGTAATGACCAGTACGCCGTTAGCAGCTCTTGATCCCCAAAGCGCTGCCGCAGAAGCTCCCTTCAGGATTTGTACCGACTCAATATCATTGGGGTTGATATCGTTCAGACGCGACTGTTGAGTAGTACCTCCGGCACGTCCGCCCGTCACACTATTACCTCCGCCGTAAATGGTTGAGTTACTAATGGGAATACCATCCAAAATGATCAAAGGATTACTCGATCCGGAAATCGTATTCGCCCCACGAATACGAATGGTGGAGCCCGCACCGGGGTCGCCATTACTCCTTTGTATTTGTACCCCGGCAGCACGTCCGCCCAGAGAGTTTAACAGAGTGGTCTCGCCCGTACGGTTGATGTCTTCAGTTCCCACCGTAGAAGAGGTAGATCCCATTTCATCTTTCTTCTGCTCAAACCCCAAAGCACTGACCACAACTTCGTCCAGAACCTCGGCGTCTTCCTCTAAATCTACGTTAATCGTTGTTTGCTGACCGACCGTCACTTCCTTGGTTTGATACCCCACGTAGCGAAAAAGTAGAACAGCAGATTGATCCGGAACTTCAATACGATAGTTCCCGTCAATATCAGTCACGGTTCCGGTAGAAGTACCCTGTATCAGGATATTAACCCCGATTAGGGCCTCCCCCTCCGTATCCGTTACGGTACCCGTAACGGCAATCTGGCCAATCAGGCTGACGCTTGCGCCCAGCACAAAAAGACCAATAAGTAGTAGGTTACGTCTCATAAACCAGTAGTTTTTTTGACAAAAAATGAGTGCTATAACAAAACGATTGTTTTGTCTATCTCTAAGTAGAGTATCAACTATCTTGTCTATACTCTACTGACCAATATTTTTTTTAAAAAAGACGATTTTGGCGAAAGCCCCTCTCCATAATTAAATAGGAGTTTGAGCATAGGCCACTTCGTTAAGTACTCGTAGTCAAGACCCAACCTCAAGTTCATCAACGAAGACGGTGTACCGGCCGCATAATAAACCCGTAAGAATAACTCCCGGGAGGGATCATGTACTCGTCGTGGGGTGTGGCGCCCCAGCTCGTATCCCCACCTACACCCATTTGCCGGTAATCAATATTCAGATTAACGATAGGACGTACCGGTACGTCGTGGGCATGGCGCTGAAGCTTGCGTTTTCCTGCAGCAAAATCACTATTCAGTTGATGGTGCGCGCTAAAGCTCAACAAATGGTCAGCTGCCTGAAACGCAATACCTTCTCCATTTTTATCGCTTAAAATCACCTCGCGCACCTCGGTTCGATACCCATTTTCCTGGGGCCGGATATAAGGGTACATCAGGTCGGCCACCGCAGCCCGGTAACGGCCGATCAGAGCCCCTGTCTTGCGGTCCTGATAATTTTCGTGGGGGCCACGCCCATACCATTCCACCTGATCGTACATCGGCTTGAGCACCAGATGGTTACCCAGGCGAGGAATCGAGGGCAGCGCATCGACGATCCCCTGTAAATCATTTTGCACCTGCATCGTTCCCTCACTGTTCATGCGGTAGGTAAGTGTAATCTGACCGTTAACGCCACCCAGGGAATAGGTAGCACGAACCATCAGGTTTGCGTCAGAAATCGTCTGTTGGTTGCCCTGTATACCTCTTTCCGTCCCTGCTTTTTCTTGCAGCACCACAAAGGAAGTCAATCGTTGCTGCTGACTGGCTGCTTGCCAGGGGTCCATTTGTTGCGGCATATTGAATCCAAAATCATTATCCGTAGCCGCTCGCCAGAAATGAGGCCGGATAGGCTCCTGCAGTATATTGCCCCGCCCGTAATCGAGGGCATATAAATGACCCGTCTGTGAATCGAAACGGGCGGTGAATTGCTGCCCCTGTACAATGACCTCGTCTTCAGTTTGGGAGATATCCAGATCTCCCGCTCGGGAAGAAAACGTCCGTGGCAGGCGATCGCTAAGGGCAAACTCTTCCTCGGCCACCACGTGCCCGGCGGGTAACAGGGGCTCTGTCGAACGCAAAACAGCCCGCACCTGTAAGAAATACTCTTTACCAGCTTCCCTGTCCGGCAAATCAAGGGATACCATTCTCGATTGACGCGCCGGTAAATCAAGGGTATCCAGCTCACCTCTAGCTACCGGTGTACCATCGGCCAGTAGAGTCCAGGTAAGGCGGTAGCGATTCAGATTAATAAAGTCGTAGCCATTATAAACCGTCAGTACCCCGGAGGCAGCGTCATAGTCGGGAAATTTAACGTATTGATAGACCTTTTTCACCTCATACAGCGATGGATGAGCCGACCGATCGGGGTTGACAATTCCATTCAGACAGAAGTTGCCATCGTTCTGTAATCGCTGCCCGCCCAGGTCTCCACCGTAGGCATAGTAGTGCTCACCTTGCGGGGTGTAGGCATCGAGTCCCTGATCGACCCAATCCCAAATAAAGCCGCCTTGCAGCGCATCGTACTGCTCGATGACATCCCAATAATCTTGCAAATTCCCCACGCTATTACCCATGGCATGAGCATACTCGCATAGGATCAGTGGGCGCTGTGGATTATCTTCAGCGTAGCGCCTGATTTCTTTTATCGGGGCATACATGGGGGCCTGAATATCGGTATTCGCATAGCGGGTGGCATCCTCGTATTGGACGGGACGCGTACTATCCTGACCTTTTAGCCAATCGTAGGTAGCAAAGAAATTTTCGCCGTTCCCCGCCTCATTACCCAACGACCAGGTGACAATACTGGGATGATTTTTGTCGCGTTCGTACATGCGTATAGTTCGGTCCAGATGCATAGCCTTCCACTCGGGCCGGTATGCCGGGTGAATGGCCAAACGTTCTTCGCTGTCCTCCAGGCCCTGATTTGCCGCGCCCATACCGTGCGTTTCAATATTGGCTTCGTCGATGACGTAGAATCCATATTCATCACATAAGCGATAGAAAAAGGCATTTTTGGGATAATGACTGCAGCGAATGGCATTTATATTATTCTCTTTCATGCGCCGCAGGTCGAGCATCGTCAGTTCCTCATCCACCACGTGCCCGGTTGCTGCATCGTGGTCGTGCAGATTGACTCCCTTCAGATAGACCGGTACACCGTTGACCAGGAACTGACTGTCCTTGATTTCTATTTTGCGAAAGCCTACTGCGGTAGTAAAGGCTTCCACCAATTCGCCTGCTTCGTTTTGGAGCGTTACTAATAGTGTGTACAAGTTGGGCGTCTCTGCCGTCCACTTTTGTACCCCGGGCACTTCACCCCTGAACGTAATTCGTGTTTCGTCACCGGTCTGAACATCAATCCCTTCTGCGAAAGATAACACCTCTTCCCTGCCGTTTAGTAAGCTGGCTTTCGCCAAAAAACCTGCGGCCATATTGCCCGAGGTATTACGGTAATCCAGCGTCAGTGAGAACTGTCCATTTTGGTAGGTATCGTCCAGATCGGCAATCACTCGAAAATCGCGCGTAGTAATCGAATCGGTAGCATAGAGATACACCTCGCGTTCGATTCCGCTGAGCCGCCAGAAGTCCTGATCTTCCAGATAACTGGCGTCTGACCAGCGGTACACTTCCACGGAAATACTATTTTGTCCCGGTTGCAGGTAAGGCGTAATGCGATATTCAGCCGGGGTCTTGCTGCCTTCGTTGTATCCAACCCGTTCCCCATTTACCCATACGTACATAGCACTACGCACGCCGCCAAAATGAACGTATACTTCCTTGCCATCCCATGCGGCAGGCAATGAAAAGAAGCGTTTATAACTACCAACGGGATTATAATCATGACCTACCCGGGGCGGATCGATGGGAAAGGGGTAGATAATATTGGTATAAATGGGAATTCCGTACCCCTCCAACTCCCAATTGGCCGGTACGGGTATCTCATCCCATTCAGATACGTCGTAATCGTCGTGGTAAAAGTAGGTAGGTCGCTCCGCCGGTTTTCTTACCCAATGGAATTTCCATGGGCCGTTGAGAGACTGATAATAGGGCGATAATGTATAGCCATTGCTCTGTAAAGCTGCCGTTTCACTAGCGTGGCGGTAGAAGGTCGCATGCGGATATTCCCGATTGATCTCAAAAACTTTGGGCTCTTCCCAGGGTACATTTTGTGCGTCCATAAAGGGTACAACTGCCATCATGTTAAATATGACAAGTATTGAAAATAGGTAATGCATTTTATCCAGGGTTATTGTGTATGTGGGTTAAACGGCCGTACTAAAGATACTACATTGGTCTCTCCAGGAAAGGGAATTCTCGCCATAGAGCGCGCTCTTTTTGGCGAAAGCCTACTGACCAGCCTTCTCATATACTTTTTCTAAGTGCGGAATCCCATTCTTCATCCAATCTGGTGCCGACGCATCAATCAGATAATGATCGAAATATTGCTTCATCCGCATCTGAAAATCTTTCTGGTTCGGCTCCTGCCGTAAGTGATGAGGCTCGTTCGGGTACGAAAGGAAGATGACTTCCTTACCCAGGCGACGGGCCGCATTATAAAATTCCAGTCCCTGCGTCCAGTCGACCGCGCCGTCGTCGGTACCGTGTAGAATCATGAACGGGGTGCTGATATTGGGCGCGTTATACATTGGATTCTCGCGCTGATAGACTTCGCGGTGGCTCCACGGTGTCACGCCACGCCCCATACGCACCTGTCCGATCTCCATAATCCCTACGTGGTTGGTTCCCGTGCGGCCGTAGATGTTGTTGTAAAAACTCTCCAGGTCGGTAGGTGGTGCACCCGTCACCACACAGGCAAACATATCGGTCTGGGTAACGATAAAACTCGATTGGTAGCCTCCCCAACTATGTCCTTGCAGACCGATACGGTCGGGATCGGCATACCCCTGATCGATGACTTCCTGAACGGCGGACGTAATACAATCCAATGAGCTGGTACCCGGACGTCCTTCTTCGTACACATTATCGGGCATGAAAAATAAATAACCGTTGCTGGTATACATGGAGGCATGGGGCCGGTCGTCGTACACCGGCATGGAATAGTTATGGTGCCGCTGTGACATCTTCTCATAGAAATACACCACCATCGGGTATTGCTTACCTTCTTCATAATCGGGAGGCAAAGCCAGTGTTCCCTGCAGACGCTCACCTTTGCTATTGGTATAGTCAATCAAGATACGGCGTCCCCAGGCGTACTCGGCCTGCTGTGGGTTAGCCTCCGTGATTTTGCGCTGATTATCCAGGCGCGTATCGGCTGCGTAGTAATCAGGAAATTCCTCAAAAGTTTCCTGGGTAAAGACGACGCGATCCGCTTGCCGGGCTTTGGTCAGGCGCCCTACGTTTTTATTGACGTAATACAGTTCCCGTGGCTTCTTACCCCTATCCAGGGTGTAATAGCCCGACTTCTTGGTCCACTCTCCGTACGCAGACAATAGCATTTCTTCGTCGGTATCGATGTATTCCTCCTCCCGGTCGAGCGTAGTATAGCGGAAGCGAATTTCCTCTTCATCGCCTACCCCCCCGGTGATATTGGTAGCCGTCTCTCCGTCCAGACTCAAGTACCAAAGATCATAGCGGTGATTGACAATGACACCGGTGCCGTCTTTGGTCCACCCGGCCAGGCCGTAAGGTGGATTCTCATGCGGATAAGGATGCTCGGCGTTTACGAACGATACCGGAGCCGATTCCGATATAATCGTTTTTTGATCCTGCTCCAGATCGTAGAGGTGCATCTGTCCTCCTTTTTGATAAAGGTAGTAGCGGCCATCCGGCGAGTAGCCTACGGGGCGTTTCACCTCGGTCTCAAACAGGGAAGCTTCGCCCGTCACCAGATCAACCCGGTACAGGTCGGCCGGAGAAACGCCCCAGTTGACGTCGTTAACGTAAGGCTTTTCATCGCGTCCTATGCGATACATGGCGTGGCGGGAAGCGGGCAACTGACGCATGGTCTCGGTGGCCAGGCGGCGGAAGCTACCGTCGCCCAGGCGAAAACCCGACAGGAAGGTAAAGCGGCGGTTGCGGTTTTCCCGGGCTCGCTGTACGGTATTAATGCGCTCGTCTTTCCAGTGAAAGACATTGACGTTGGCCAGGGTATCCTTGTCCAGTTCTAATTTTTCTTCCTGCTCACGGATACCGAGTAGCACCATCGCGTCGTCAGACGTCCATTGCAGCTCACCGTGCTCACTAATCACCATATTCTCCGGAAAATTATCCACAGCAGCGGGATCGAGTTGATGGGTTTCAGGACTATCAGTACCCAGGTCCGTAAAGGCCAGCAGGATATTCTCGTGGTGCAACAGCGTATCCGGTTTGGTGCCCCGGAGTACAGCAATGGCATTACCGCTTTCCGCCCATTCCCGACGGGGACGCTCGGCATCATTCCAGGTGAGGTTAGCGTAGTGTTCTCGAGCGCCGTCGAGCTGCGTCAGGCTCCCCGAGCTGAGGTTCATCAGATACACACCATTCCCTACCTGATCGGCGGCATCTACGGCATACGCCAGATGCGACCCTTTTTTATTAAAGGCGTATTCCTTGACGTTGCCGATATTTTGTTGACGGCCAGTGGCCAGTTCGACCACTACCAGATCGCTACCTTCATGTTTCGATTTGTCATCGGCGGTTTTTTTACGGTGGACCGCAAAATAGCGGCTATCGCCCGAGAAAGCCATGGATGCGGCCCGGTCAAACGTCCAGGTTTTCCCGTCGGAGAGGCGGCGTAATTCAGCCGTATTGAAGGTCGGCTTTTTACGCTTACGGGCCTTTTTCACCTCCTCTTCGTTGGGGGTAACCAGGTAGGCTGCCCAATTGCTATTTTCGGCGAAAGCCGGACGGGAGGCAAAGGGAATACGATAGTGTTGATCGATATCATCGAGGTGCTGCACGAAGAGCGTATCGTCTCCACCGTTGGGCCGTAGTCCATAGGTCATCCAGCTACCGTCATCGCTAAGTTCGGTACTAACGATGCGATGCCAACGGTCATAATCGTCCAGGGTCAGTACTTTTTGTTGGGCTATTAATTGGCTTACGCTAAAAAGCAAAAGCACGAATGCGAGTCCTTGTTTCATATTGCTTGTTCTGGTTTTTATCTATACTTGTAAGGCGCAGTGCTTCATAACTCGGCTATCCTGCGGTTCTAAAGTAAGTAATTATTTAAAAAGGTACTTTTCTCATACCGGCCCGGATCACTTGAGGTGGCCCGACTGGTACAAGGAAAAACAGGGAGCGAACAATTCTACGCTTGCAAATTGTTGTTTACAAAAAGTCATTCATGCTGCACACAAGCTATATTGAGCTCGATCAACAGGCCCTCCATAAGAATATCACATTCCTGAAAAGTCTTCTTTCCAAAGACACCCGTTTCTCCATGGTCGCCAAAGCTAATGCATACGGGCACGGGATTGAGGCCATACTGCCCATGGTGGAAGAATGTGGCGTCGACCACTTTTCGGTATTCAGTGTAGCCGAAGCTATGCGTGTACAGAAGGCCACCAAACAGCATTCTGAGATCATGATCATGGGCTTTGTGGATGACGATTACCTGGAGTGGGCCATCGAAAAAGACGTGTCGTTTTTCGTCTTCACCCTCGAACGGCTGCGGGCAACCATTGCCCAGGCACAAGCTATGCGCAAACCTGCCCGTATCCACCTCGAACTGGAAACCGGCATGCACCGTACCGGCTTCTGCGAAGATCAACTCGACGAAGTCATTCGTCTAATCCGTGATAATCAGGAGCACCTGACCCTGGAGGGCCTGTGTACCCATTTTGCCGGGGCAGAAGATCTGGGCAGTCGTCAGCGCATCGAAAACCAGATTGATACGTTTAATCGACTCTGCAGCGAACTATATGAGCAGGGATTAGAGCCGCGCTACCGGCACACAGCTTGCTCCGGCGCTCTGTTCAACTATCCCGAAGCCATCATGGATATGGTACGCATCGGCATTGCCACCTATGGATTCTGGCCCAATCAGGAGACCCGTCAGCTCTATCTGAGCAAACATAATTATGCTGAAGACCCCCTGAAACGCATTCTCACCTGGAAGAGCGAAATCCTCAGCGTCAACCGCGTACCCGCCAACGAATACGTCAGCTACGGCAAGGCTTACTACACCACGCGACCTAGCAAAATTGCCACTGTACCTGTCGGCTACGGCTATGGATTCAGTCGCACCCTAAGCAACAACGGTCACGTCCTTGTTGGTGGATACCGCGCTCCGGTCGTCGGCTTCGTCAATATGAATATGATCGTTATTGATGTTACCGAAGTATCCGACGTAGCTGTTCACGACGAGGTAGTACTCATCGGTACGCAGGGCGAGCACACCATGAGCGTTAGCTCTTTCAGCGATATGAACAACAGCATGAATTACGAACTCCTCACTCGCCTACCGGATCATATTCCCAAATTCCCGGTAAGTGCTGAGCAGCCGGTAGTTCTTAGTGAGCAGTAGGCAGTGGACCGTGATCCTCCGGATCGCGAAATCGGTAGAGACGTGGCACTGCCGCGTCTAACAAAAGGCGGAGTTTGGAGTTTGGAGTTTTGGAGACGTGACCCTGCCGCGCCTGGGAATTTATACATGTAGACACGCGATAATCGCTCCCTAATGATGAAAACCATGAAGTCATTAAGCACCGTGAAGTCGCCTTCCGGCAGCCGACTCTTCCGCCTGAGGCCTCAATTTCTCTTAACTTCTTAATGGTAAAATCAACCATTATCCTTTTCCCATTAGTCTTGAGTAACCACCGGCAAATTGGTGTTGGCGGGATGATCGAGGAATTCGTCGAACTCCAGGAAATAGCCTCCCGGATCAAAGCCGACAAAAGCGCGGTAGCGACCTTCGGCATCTACGGTCAAGGTATCCTGACGCAGGGGGAAGGGCTGCTGCTCTTTGGCGTACGCCCACCAGCCATCGAGATCGTCCATCCAGAAGCTGACGTTGACGGCTTTTTCCTCCGTATAGTCGTTCATGCCGCGCCGTTCGTCAACCAGGCCGATAAAGCCCGTCTTTGAGGCCGGGTACACTTTAGCCCATCCCTGATCGATAACTAGCGGGAAGCCCAGCGTCTGCTCCATGAAACTTTCCATGGCCAGCACATCCTGATAATATAGCCAGGAAACTGTACCGTGGAAAGCCAGCCCATCCGGAGCATTCTCCACGGTAGGCGATACGGGCATATCCGGGGCACGGTGCAGCAGTGGTATGGCCGGTTCGTTCTCCGGGTGTTGTTTGAAGACCTCAAATTCCAGCAGGTATCCTTCCGGGTCGACAATCACGAAGCCATCGTGTGCATTGCCTTCCCGGGGCTTGTACGTGTATTTGACGTTAATAGATTGCTCTTGCAGGTAGTCCCACCACTGTGGTAGCTGACGGGTGAGCAGGGCCAGGGCTACCGACTTGGGCTCGGCCGCCGTATGCATCCCCTTACCATCATCAACCAGAGTAAGGTAAGAGTCGTCCGCAATCTGCAGAATAGTGGAGTTGTCGTACTCGACTACCACGTTAAGTCCCAAAATGGAAGTATAAAATTCCTTTGCCGCCATGCGGTCGCGATAGTACCAAAATAAATTGGTAGCTGCCACGCCAAAATCAGCCAGCGTGCGAAAGTCGGTATTTTGCGCCAGCAGGCCATTAATGCCCTGGGGCGTATAGCCCAGCAGTCGACCGAAACGGCGGGCAATCTGTCGACGGGCTTCACCTGTGTAGGCATCGGCGGCTACCAGCGCATCCCGATCGGCTTGCAGACTGTCGTACGCCCGTTTGGTCAGGGTATCGCAGAGCAAGAGCACCTCTTTCTCCTCGGCAACATTGGCGGAAAACAGATCCGTTTGCAGGAGATCGCTTTCGCGAAAAACCGCTACCCCGTATTCGGCAGCGGCAGCGCGGGCTAACGGCTCAAAAGCATCCATCTCATCGGACGACAGGGGAGCACTTAGCGCCAACGGCTTCACTCCGGCTGCCACCATTTCGGCGAATGCCGACACCTGCCCGGTTTCCCGATCGAAGTCAGGAGCATTGGATTGGCAGGAGAGGAGGCCAATAAACAGAAGGAATAGTAGGAAATATATTCGTTGACCACGGTACAGCACAGGCATAATTAAGTGTTTAAGATTGATAAGCTTTGACTCGAACGTCTAGTTTACGCTTTCTCTTCGATAATCCGACACAAATCCGATAGTTTTCCTCAGATGGCAGGCACTTGCGAAGTACCTGCCATCTGCCATCTGAAAAATTTTGTACTTTCCAGTCAAAACAAAAACTATGTACTTACGCTATTACCTGCTCCTCGGAGTATTCCTTTTTGGCGGAAGCCAGCTCCTCACCGCTCAGGAAAAAGGCCTGCCTGACTACGCCAAGCAGGGACTCAACTATTTGGACAAGAACGAAGCAAAATACGTCGACTGGCTCATCCGGATCGGAGGTATTGAGTCGCCCTCTGGTGGAGAGCAAGAGCGCGCCGAAGCGGTAGCGGATATCATGCAGGAGATTGGCCTGCAAGAGGTACGGATTAATGATCAACCCAACGTGATGGGCATTATACCTGGCAAAAGAAAGGATCAGATCGTGTACGTCAGCACCCTTGATGACCTGGCCGGCATAGCGGAGCATCAGCGTGCTGCGGAGGCGCCACCCTACCGCGCAGGCGACCGACTGATCGGTCCTGGCACCAACACGTCCTCCATCACCGTGGCTATGCTGGCCGCCGCCGAAGCCTGGGTGCAATCGGGCGTACAACCGGAACACACCCTGGTCTTTGCCGCTGTGGCTCAGGAGGAAACGGGGCTGAAAGGAATGAAAGACCTGGTCGATAAATTGGGCGGCGAAGCAACAATCTTTATCGACGTACTGGGCGACGGCCGCCGCCTCACCTACGGGGCAATCGGTATTCACTGGTGGAAGGTGGTGGTCAGCGGCCCTCCGGGACATACCCTGCGGGGTGGATTCCCCGATCAGCCCCACGTCAATCAGGCGATTGGCCGTGCGGTTGACCGCATCCTGCAACTCCCCCACCCTATCGAACACCGTGAACGAGTAACCCGCCTCAACGTGGGCATGATCCATAGCGGCACCGTCTACAACCACAAACCGGACACCGGCTATTTCACCCTCGACCTGCGCTCACTCGACGAGCCCATTATCGAAGATATGGAAGCAGCAGTGCAAACTATTTTGACGGAAGTCAGTGAAGAAACTGATACCAAACTGGAGATGGAGCCTTTTCAGATCACCCGGGGTGGACAAATTCCTGGCTTCCGCGAAGGCCCCCTGGTAAAGCAGGCCATTGAAGTATCCCGCTATCTGGGCTACGAACCCGAATTATCAAATTCCGGCTCCTCCAATATGAACATCGCTATCAATCGGGGTATTCCGGCTATTGGCATGGGAGGCTCACGGGGCGGGCAGCGCGGCTTCGCCGACGAATGGGCCGATATTCCCGCCATGATCCGGGCTGCGAAGTACGTTTTTCTGTATGCGCACGCGATTGGGGATAATAATTAGGGTAGAGACGCAAGATTTTGCGTCTCTACCCTATTATATTATATCGTCATCCGTGCCCCGGCCCCCATCACCCCGCCAACCATAATTTCCGGTAGGATTTATCCTTGTCGTACATATTGGCCTGTTTCTGGGTGTTGAAGACCCGATCGCGAGGATCGTTGCCCACCCCACCGGCATACATCCAATTGCCGTAATTGCTGCACACGTCGTGATCGATCAGCATGGATTCGAACCAGGCCGCACCGCGGCGCCAATCGATTTTGTACTTATGCACCAGGAAGGAGGCTACATTCTGCCGGCCGCGGTTGCTCATAAAGCCGGTGTGTAGCAGTTCGCGCATGTTGGCATCGACGAAGTCGTCGCCCGTCTCGCCCTGTGTCCATTTATGGAAGAGCTTGTCGCTATCGCGCCAGTCGACCTGCTTATCCTGAATACCACCGGAGAGAAAGATCTTGCGGCCATATTTCATGGCCACGTACTTAAAATAATCGCGCCAGAGGAGCTCGAATTTGACCCAGTAGGTCGATTTATTCTTGGTCACCTCAGTTTCGTAGCGCTCCAATTCGTGGTAAATGGTGCGAGGCGACATACTACCGTTGGCCAGCCAGGGCGAAAACTTGGTACTGTAATCAGCGCCGATCAGTCCATTGCGGGTCTCTTTGTAAGTCGCTACCTTATTGGTCTTCCACAGATAATGGTCGATACGATCGTCGCCGGCAATGGCTCCGCCCTGAAAAGCCAGCACTCCTCGTTCGTCTGACGGAGGCACGGAGAAGCCCAATTCCTTCATAGTAGGCACCTTTGTTTCGGTGAGGTCGGGGGAGGTTACTTTCTCCGGAGTGGGGATGGCCTCCCGTACCTCGGCGTATTTTTCTACTTTTTTGCGAAACTGCGTATACACATCCGGTACCCCTTCCGCATCGAAGGGTACATCATCGGGATGCATAAGCGGACTGCTGTGGTAGAGATGCAGAGGATAGTCTTCGGTCAGTGCCTCTTCCATTTTCATCTCTTCGTGGGTATACTCTTTAGAGGCATAGATGGCATTGGCATTGTATTCGGCCATTATTTTGGGCAGCTCTGCCTCCGGTGTACCCTTTCTGATCAACAGAGTGCTTCCTTTTTCTTCAAGGTGTTCTTTCAGGTCGGTCAGGCTTTCCAGCAAAAACTGTAGTCGGAAAGGACCGGTACGCACAATACCCCAGCGATCTTCTACGAGGTAGCGTTCATCCATGATATAAACCGGAATAATGTGAGCATTTTCCTGCAATGCAGCCTGCAGCGCGGGGTTGTCGTAAAGGCGCAAATCATTGCGAAACCAGAGTAGAGCCGTAGTCATTGGATATTTCTTTGTTTGGATTCGCTGGCCTAACAATGGCACCTACATTTTGTTTCTACGAAATGGTCCGTATCTCTTTATGGGAAAAAGCTCCACAGGTGCTGATCCAGAAGTTGCCCGCCCTGTCGGTCAACAGCCGCCTGCCAATGCCTATTATTTACCGTTCGTTCACTGATGGGATAGAGGAAACGGCGAGGGATGACCAGGGAGGGATTGAAACTGGCATTGGCATTGTCGGGAACCGTCAACTGCGGAAACCCGGTTCGGCGGTAGTCCACCCAGGCTTCTATACTGCCCTGTGCGAAGAGCGCGATATATTTTTGCTCGATGATTTCCCGCAGCGCATCATGTGAGGTAGCTTCCCGTAGATCGGGAAGGTGGAGTAACCACTGCTCCAGGTGCTGAGGCGGTATTTCCATTTGTCGAAAATGCCAACGCACTCCCTCCCGAAAAGAGTGATCAGCGGCGGATAGATTTTCTTGTCTCAGATGAGCCTCGGCCGCTAAAAAATGGATTTCCGTTAGCGAAATGAGGGGATAATCCGTATCCGTACGCGTCCAAAACAAACTCGAATCTTCATCGTAAATTAACCAATCTCTTTCCTGAGAACGAGCCAGATAAGGAAGCCGAGGATCGCTTTTATCCTGCAGCAATTCGAGTAGCCCTGTCCCCAGGGCCAGCTGATCGGGGCGTTCGATAGAAAATAAGGCCAGTGGATTAGCCTCGTTGAGCGCAGCTTGATAGGGGAAATCAGGCTGCGTCTGTAGGTCGGCATAGTTGGCTTTCGCCAAAAAAGATAAGGCACGCTCTGCCGCTTGCGGGTCGCGTCGGGTTAGGTGCAGAGCATAGCGGGCCCGCAGAACATAAGCCGTTTTCTTCCAAAGGGAGAGATCACCAGCAAAAATCAGATCATCCTCACCCGGGATAGAATCGGCTTGCGCCAAAAGATCAATGGCCTCCGCCAGTAAATGCTGAATAGCAGCATAGATCGTCTCCTGTGCATCATAGACCGGTTGTTCTTCCACAAAAGCCTCCTGATAAGGCACATCGCCCCAGCAAACCGTCAGTATACCTAAATTGCAGGCCATGAGAATCCGGGCGATTGCGCTATAGGCATGGTCTTGCGTGGCATCGGCCTGTTGCATGATCAGAAAACAGTCTTTCATAGCTCCGGTATATAAACCACTTTGCCAGAATGTGTTGGACGCCTGCTCGTCGATTAGGTAGGCCGAATAGCTTTCCGGCTGAGCATCGATACCCTTAAAATGCTGAATAATGATTCCCGCCAATCTTCCTCCCTGCCCACTCAGATTGCGCACGGTCTGTGCTTCTGCCACCGGTAACTGCTCCGCCAGGGTGGCTTCTGCCCGGCGTATGGGATCTGTATTGATCGACTGCCAATCGCAGGCGGATACGCTCAGAAAGAGGCTAACCCCTAGAAAAATACTATGTGCGGGATGATAGCGCATTTAAAAAACCAGATCAATATGGCATTCCAGGGAGCGAACGCCGGGTGAATTAAAATAATCCCAACCCATAATTTCATTAGCACTGCGTAAACTGGTCTCCGGATCAATTCCAGAATACGGTGTCCAAAGGATCAGGTTGCGCACCATTCCGCCTATGCGCAATCGGCGCTTACCTTTATCCCACAGAGAAAGCGGCAGGGTGTAGTGAATACCCAGAGAGCGAATTTTTACCCAGGAGGCATCTTCCACCTGGGCTTCGGCGAGCCCTAAAAAGCCATAGCGCCGCCAATAAATACCACGCATACCGGCTGCGGGGTCAGCCAGCGCCACCGCCTTATTGTTTTCTTCCCCATCCGGGGTAACTCCGGAGAATACATAGTCCGTAACTGTCCGTCCCTCCCCACTTTCCCGGGAGATGCCGAGGTAATTCATTACCCCCCGGGTCCCATTCCACAGGTCACCCCCGGCTTTCACATCGAGAGCCAGATCCAGCGACCATCGCTTCCAGGCCAGATGTTGCTGCAGGCCGAGTAGCCAATCCGGATTAGGATCACCCACAATTTGCTGCTGTTCACTAACCAGTGGAAAACCATCATAACCGATTATTCGCCTGCCGTTCTCGTTCCGCTTATAGGACGTTCCGATAAGTACTCCGTATGGTTCATTATTGGTCACTACGGAAGAAAGGGCACTAAAAGCCGCCAGGGAAATCCCCTGAGCATCTGCCGGCAAATCGGCTACCAAACTATTAAAGCGCGTAAAAACAAGGCGCGTTTGTGCCTGTAGATCTTCACCGTTCAGCCAGTCTAGCGTCGCTGCTGCTTCCCAACCCCGATTGAGAATACTCCCGGCATTGATGGTTTTGCGCAAAAAACCCGACGGAGCCGGCAGGGTCGACTCCAGAATCTGACCACTATTTTTGGTATAAAACCAGCTCACATCTAGTGTAAGCCGGTTGGACCAAAATGAAGCTTCCGTACCTAATTCTACAGTTTGCGCACGTTCTGCCCGCAGCATTTTATTACCCTTGACATCAGATCGCTCCATTCCGGATACCCCATAAGCAGGAAATTGTGTGCCGGGGAGGTAATAGTCGCCATCGACGATACCCGGCTGATAATAGGTATTGGTCAGATAAGGAGCTGCGTCATTTCCTACCTGTGCGATAGAGGCCCGCAGCCGCAGTGAAGAGATCGTTTTATCCCAGGCGGTAGGAAGCCATTGCTTCGTTTGTACACTCAGGCCAGCCCCTGGATAGAAAAACCGGTTGTATCCCGGCTCTAGAGAAGATGACCAGTCATTACGCGCTGTCACATTTAGCGTCAGCCAATCCTGGTAAGTCAGTCGCGCATCCGCAAAAACGCCGGTTACCAGCTTGTGCACTTCGGCCTCTTCCTGATGAACACTAACTGCATTACTCATCTGGAAAATCCCCGGTTGCCTTAATTCCTCCCCCATCGTCCGTCGGGATCGTCGTAGACTGTAGAACGCGTTATATCCCGCCAGCGCATCTAGTGTCCAGGAATCTCCCCAATGCTGTTGCCATTGTAGTAACACATCCGTATTCAACCCTGCAAAGTAAAGATCCTGCTCTTCCAAATAGCCTCTGGGGTGAGTTCCCGAATATCTGTCGAAAGCATCTTCTCGCCGGTCGGAATAGATATCACCTCCAGCCCGGTAAGTAAGCTTCAATTGAGGAGACCATTGATAGGTAAGGGTCAACTGCTGTAGGGTGCGCATGACGGCATCGGAAAAGGGATTGCGGTTAATGGCCCAGAAAGGATTATCATAGCGGCTATTCCCCCGGTAAGCGCGTTGGCTTCCGTCGGCTAACAGGTAGCTTGAGGGGGCATCAGCAGCTCGTTTCCCCCGTAATCCATTCCCAATATCAAAGGAAGGGGGGGTGCGGAAAAGGCCAAGGGGAATCCCCGACAGCATAGATCCACGTCGAAAGCGATTACCGCCTGATTGGCTTAAATGGGTCTGCCAACTTAACGTCATGCGATCTGAAAGCGCCAAATCGAACACCCCTTTTAGCGAAAGCCGCTTAAAAGAAGAATACGGACTCGTTCCCGTCTGACGGAAATACCCCATTCCCAGGTAATAGGTCAAATCTTGTCGGCCGCCACTCAACTGTAAATGATGATCCTGTGTCCAGCCTGGCACAAAAAAGGTTTCGTACGGATCGTAGGTGCGGGCAGGTTGACCATCATACTGACTCGCCGGTACGAGACGCCCGTGCTGATCATAGGGGTAATCGGAGGCTCCATCGTAGACCAAACTGTGCAGAGGAGGGCCATAGCTGGAATTCACTCTGCTTTCGGGGCCCATATATACCGCTTTGCCCTCTCTAAATATGCCCTGTGCGTATTCATTCTGCCGGGGAGGCAGCTGATTGTTAAGCTGCACCCCAATTGAACTGGAATACCTCACTTCCATTTGTTCCGGACTTCCCCGCCGGGTATTTAGCACAATGACGCCATTAGCGGCGCGGATCCCATACAGCGCAGCCGCCGAAGCACCTTTCAATACCGATACCGAGGCAATATCGTGCGGATTCAGGTCAATTAGTCGGTTGGAAGGGGCAATACCATTGGAGCCTCCCCCAAAAACATGATTATCGACCGGCATGCCGTTTAAGACAATTAAAGGAGCGTTATTACCCGTAATGGAACTGAATCCACGAATCACCATACTCGACATTGCACCGGGTGACCCCGACGATGACATCGCCCATAGGCCCGGCACCTGACCACGTAAGGCATTGACCAGGTTGGCCTCTCCACTTATTGCCAGGGCTTCCGTGGAGCGTTCAGTATGAGCATAGGCTAATTTTTGCCGCGCTACGGGTATGCCCAGAGCAGAGATAACCACCTCGTCCAGCGCCGCAATCAATGGCGTCAGCTGAACAGTTACCTGATTGCGGTCCCGCACATCAACGAATTCGGTCTTGAATCCCAGGTAAGAGATGCGAATGAACTCGACATCTGCCGATAGCTCGAGCTGAAAGAACCCCTGCTCATCCGAAATTGTCCCCTGCCTTAAGCCCGGAAGCTGAATACTCCCTCCGGGTAGCGGCTCCGCACTGACGCCGTTAATGAGTTGCCCACGCAAGAGGCGCACTGCTTTTTTATCGGCCAACGTCTCCACGGAATATCCCTCAGGCTTGATGATGTAGTTTTGCGCATCAATAGCGATAAATTCCAACCCTAATCCGGGTAGAATATCCTGCAAAATTTGACGAAGAGGACGTTGCAGGTTGGCAGGCGGCCGAAGTACCTTACTGCGGACTACCCCCGTCTCGTAAAGGAACGACACTTGCTTCTCCTGCCGTATTTGCTTGAGAAAATCAGCTAATTGTACCAACGAGTCGGTCTGCCCTGATGCTTTGTCACTCGCCTGCCCCAAAACCTCCTGAGTCCGACCCGGTATGGAGAACAGAAAAAACAGTCCCAGTAGAAACACGCCGCGTATGGATGGTCGGTACAACAAATTCCGGTTATTTATACCCCAATTTATCTAATTAAGGCTAAAACCCCATGTTATCCCGGATCAACTTTGTCTCATTAGACAAAGTTGGGCTTATATCAGACCAGACTGAAAATTTTCTGGTGTTAGAGCTTGCTTAGATTTTACGCTTCAAGCTGCTCCTGCACTTGGTTGCTCTAAGGTCACGTCCGTACGGATCCTCCCTTATCACGCCTCGTTCAGCACAAAATTGGCGGCGTTCGCACCAAAAGCGAAACCCCAACAAGCTCTCTTAATCCTGTACCGTTAAGGTATCGTCTGTCCACTGCAGATCGAGCGACGAATATGCTTCCAGTGCCCGAAACAGTGTTTCTTTATTATGAATCATCAGGTCACCCGAAATCTGTCGGCGCAAAATAGCGGGATCCCGAACTACGACCTCCATACCAAAGTGCCGTTCGATGCGTTCGGCCAGTTCCGCCCAGGTTGTCCCGTCACCAAACACCCATTTGGCATCCAGCCAGGATAAGTCTTGTGATAAATCAGCTTGTTTCAGTACCGGTGTCTGCCCGTTGAGGTCGGCTAGCTGTCCCGGTTGTAGTTCTGTTTTAGTCCCCGAATGCTCCAAAACTACGCTTCCTTCCTGTAAGACCACCTGTACTTTCCCCGCGTAAGCGGATACACTAAATGCGGTGCCCGTTACCGATACCGACCATTCTCCTATACGGACCAGAAAGGGGTGCTCTCGCCCGGGTACAACCTCGAACCAGGCTTCCCCCTCTTCCAACCATACCTGATGCTTGTGCGGTTGATAACGAATTGTCGAATGGGCATTTAAAATCACGCGAGCCTGATCGTGTTCCAAAGCGATAGGAGCACTGATTTCACCATAATCAGTGTGGTAGAGCTGTATTCGCTGCTGATTATAATACCAAAGTGTGGTCAGGGTAATGGCGAGCAGAATAGCTGCCGCTACGCTCCAGCGCCATCGTGAACGAAAAAAAGAAGGCGTCTCTTTCTGATGCTTAAGCTCTTGCGAAAGCCGCTTCCACTGCTCTTCCACCGTGGCGCTGTCTACGTCCTGTGTATGAAAGGGCATTCCCTGCACCATGGCCTTAACCGTGAGCAAATGCTCCCGCTCTTCCGGGTGCTCTTCCAGGTAAGCATTCCAGGCATTAAAGCGTTCGCCTTCCGTTCCTTCGGCCCATGCCTGAAAAGTTGGGTCTTTCAGTAATTGTTCGGTGGTGACCTTGCTCATCTCGCTATCACCTTAAGTATTGTTATTCGTAATCTAATGTTTTTCATTTTTGTATAAGCTTGATCAGGAAAAACGATTTGAGTCTATCTATATCAGCAACGATGAGGTTTAGTTTTATGTACTCCGGTGCTGAGAATTCCAGACTTCCTCGAGCCGAGTATATCTTTGTACGTCATCGTATGGGTTCCTAAGCGCCCTATCCTGTCCCTTCGGTTAACGCAACGCTGTTTACACTCCCCCCATAAAAGGCCACTACGTTCAAATGAGTATGTTCGTTGCAATATATACTCTCCCGGGTAGTAAAATCACGGATATTTTCGTTCACTCAATACTCTGTATCCAAATACTGCCACACTTTATCCTGGCGTAGTTTACCCACTGCCCGGTATACATGATTGACTACAGACTGATAATTAATGGAAAGTAGTTCAGCAATTTCCTGATAATCCAGATTGACAAAATATTTTAAATAGAGCACCTCCCGCTGTTGGGCAGGTAAGCCCTCTAACCCTTTTTGAACCAGTTGCCGTACCCGCACCGAGGGATCCTTAAGTTTTAGTTCCGTCGGATCAATTTGGATCATCGTATCGTCTACGTGATCTAAAGAGACTTGCCGGTTGCGCTTCTTGAGCAGCCGAAAACACTGATTGCGTACGCTTCGCAATAAGTACGTGCGTACCGATTTTATATTATGGTGGTTTTTATGACTTTGCCAAAGTGCCGTAAAGACATCCTGAATGGCATCCTGAGCCACTACCTGACTTCCGGTAATTTTTTGAGAATATGCATATAAATCAGGATACATAGTACGATAGATCCGTGCAAATCCCTCGCGATCGCCACGGCTGACACCTGCCCAATCCTTTTCTAATTGTTCTATGGCCTCCCGATCCATGCCTGCCTGTTCAACAATGCCAAAAAAAAGCCCGGATCCAGAGCGTATTTCTCCGGATCCGGGCCACAAGATAATCTTTTACCAACGGAAATTACTCACCATAGGCAAGGTCGCCATAGTGTGTAGCCCCGCCGGAGCATCCAGTACTGTTTTACAGGCATTGATGCTGATAGCACAGGTGGCCACATCGCCATTGACACCACCTTCAATACGGGATCGCAGGGTAGGCTCGCCGTGCACGATGATTTCATCATAACTTTCCGCTTCGCCTACCGCGGCGCGGAAGACAAGTTTTACCTTGACCTCATCGCCAATATAGCCATTCCCGGTTTGTAGCACCCCGGCCGCATAGCCCTTAGGCACCAGGACGTCGGGGAACTCTCGCTCCCTATCCAGCAACACCGGTTCGATAATATCCTCCGTTTTATCGAGCGTCCACCCTAGCTGACCGGCGATGAATTGCATGGACTCTGTAAGCCCCACATGACGCAGGCTGCCGTCGATCTTTTTAGCCTCAAAGGCATCGGGGCTAAGTCCGGCACCAATTTTACGCTGAAAAGGAATGCGCCTTTTGCTGGCATCCTGTACGCGGTGCACTTCGATTCGGTCAACACGCTGACAAACGGCAGTCAGTTGAGCCGGCAGGGTGTCCATCAGGAACCCGGGGTTAACACCAGTTCCAATTACGGCCACGTTCCCTGCTTTGGCAGCTTCATTGATGCGTCGGGCCAGGTCGGGTGACGTATCCCAGGGGTAAAACAACTCCTCGCAGGTACTGACCACCGGCAACCCGGCTTTAGCGCACGCCTCAATCTGTGGCGTAATGCGCATCATATCCGATACGGTCGTGATCAGTGCTACCTGTGGTTGTGTATCCGCTGCCGTTAGCGCAGCGTCCAGATTGGGCTGTATGGTCACCCCATAGGCTTCATCGCCTCCCAGCTCGCCGATATCCTGTCCAGTTTTTTCCGGATCAGGATCAACTGCAGCTACGGTACGAATACCCTGCCGCTGCCGGATAAATTGTGTCATTTTTACGCCCAGTGGGCCCATGCCCAGTTGGATCACATTGGTCATAATGGTGTGCTATTTTTCGTTTTGCGTAAGCTATTACTTAAATCCATAACTCGCCTTTTGTAAGGCCTCCAGATTAGAAAATGGCTGATCTGGATTCAATTCCTTAGCCAGGAAGCGATATACCTTCATCCGTAGTTTCTTGGCATTTTGGGTGTCCATACGGTCGAAGCGATGCCCTCCCGGCTGGTCTTCGTAGATCTCGTATTCAAAATCTTTATCAGCAGCTTGCAAGGCCTTAATGAGGTGTTTGACCTCCAATACGCCCACATCAGCATCGTTGGTATTGGTGTGGATAAGTAAAGGCGTATCCTGCAGTTTTTCAGCATTCCAGGCTGGTGATCGGCGCATATATTCCTCGGGGTCTTCGTGGGCAGTTTTACCGATGTGGTAGTCCACAGAATAGAGGCGACGGTAGCCATCCGTTTTATACCCCATGCGGGCAATCAGGTCACTAACCGGTACCCCGGCGTAGGCCACCTGATACTCATCCGGGTACTGGAAAATATTCATCAGGGTAATCAGTCCACCGTGGCTCCAGCCCAGGATACCCACGCGGTCTTCGTCGACCATAGCATAGTTGTCGAGCATATAGTCGCGGCAGGCCTTGACATCCTGCACTTCCAGGCCACCGTAATCAATCGAGCGGTAGTAGCGGCCACCGTAGCCTGTACTGCCGCGGTATTCCGGAGCCACCACGATGTAGTGCTGAGCGACCAATTCCCGTACAATATGGGCATATCCGGTATTGAAATCAGAATGTACCCCACCGTGTGGTAGCACCAGTAAAGGGTATTTTTTATCGGGATCAATGTCTTTTGGAATAAAGACGTAGGTCTTAATCCGCAGGGGATTGGTGTAATAAGTCGGATTGTAGGAGCCCCCCATAGCCTTGCCTTTGCGCTCTCCCAGCGGAGGGCCCGTCAGCTCCACCTTGTCAATGTAAGCGTGGTCGCCCAGCTTTTGAAACCAGGCCACATCATCAATCGCCTTTTCCAGACTTTGGAAGGAGTAGCGCATGGATCGGATGCGATTTTCCAGATCATCAATACGCTCTAATAGTTTATCCGTATCCTGACCAAAAGTAGTCGTGCTGACCATAATGCAGGCCAGACAAAGTAATAGTAAACGATTCATAGTTTTTGTTTTAGTAAGAGAGTCTGCTTACGCAAAAAAATACTCATGTTAAGATAAAAAAAGGAAGGAATGTTGCGCAATACTGCGGGAATAGATTGTGGAATATGAACCGCGAAATGTGGAACGCGAAATGGCAATACAGCGTTTGGCCGTGAGTATTTTCCAGCCTAAAAAATCTCATTTCACACCCCATATTTCAACCTTGTGACCTCAAACCTCCGATCGCTGATTTCAAAACGTCTACTTTATCTTATCTTTGGCCAAAATACACACGATATGATATCTGAAACTATGACTCAGGCTCTGAACGAGCAAATACAGATGGAAGGACAAGCTTCATTCCTTTACCTCTCTATGTCATGCTGGTGCGATCAGCAAGGCCTGGAAGGCTGTGCTCAATTCCTGCGTCGGCAGGCGGAAGAAGAGCGCGAGCACATGCTTGGCATTGTTGATTATTTGGCTGACGTAGACGCCCATCCGCTAACCCCGGGTATTCAGCAGCCCGACCATCACTTCAGCTCGGTTAAAGAACTATTCGAGCAGGTGTATGCTCATGAGCAAAAGGTCACCAAGGCCATTCACCGCCTGTTGCAGTTAGCGCTCGACGAGCAAGACTATACCACACAGCACTTCTTGCAGTGGTACGTGGAGGAGCAAAAGGAAGAAGAAACCCTGATGCGCACCATCCTCGACAAGCTTAAATTGATCGGCGATGGCCCTATGACGCTGTACTATATCGATAAAGAAGTATCCGCGGTTAATGACCAGTTAGCCGCCGCAGAAAGCGCAGGGGAATAGTAGCCTGCTGCGTTAGACCACTCGTGAGCAGGGAGGAACCGGCTTATGTCCCGGTTCCTCCCTGCTCACTCTATTAAGAGCTTTTACGTATTTACTCCGAACGAACCAATAACTACTGCCGCTCAAAGCGATAGGTATCGTTATACACGAAAGCCGTTACCGTGCCCTCCGCTGAGCGGGCAAAGACTGCCTGATCGGAAGTAAAGCGATCGATAAAAGAATCCCGGGCAGTAGGAATCAGCACATTAAAGAACTCCATCCGCGCTTCGATGGTCGTGGTGGGGGTCGGTTCGCCGCGTACCACGACTGCGGGCAACAGGCCCGTTTCTACGCCGCGCATGGCTGCTTCTACTTGTTCCTCGGCCGTTGCTTGCGGTGAAGGCTGACAGCCGGTAAATAGTGTACCCATACTGACTAGTAGCACGGCATAGAATAAGGTATTAGGTGATAATTGCATAGTATCTGTTTGTTTATTAGGTGAAAAGGGCGCTTCAAACCTCCATTAGGATGAATATAGATCGGGCTGCACAAAAGGGATCAAAGCCAGGATCAGTGCTTCGCGATAATAGGCTGTGCGGGTAATCATTCGGTGAGTCAGTAAGCCTACCGCCCCATCTTCCTGTTTGGAATTGGTGAGGCCAAAAACCTGATCGTCGGCATCCCCCAGTTCCATCCCACCGCGTACCAGTTCGGCGATCGGCGGTGGCAGCATAAATGTTCCGGTACGCGCTTCTCCCATGCGCTCTGCTGAGCGCACCACCATCCAGGCAAAGGCATGTAATTGATCATCGTGCGCTTCCAGTCCTCCTTCCTGACCTACCCAGTAATCGGCCCTGGGGCGCTCGCGGCGGGCGGCTTCGGCCCGGTTGCGGGCTCCGGCTCGCGTTTCGGCATCGGTCATCGGCTGATCGGATACTCCCGATGGAATATTGACGCCTTCAAACATAAATGTCCGCGCCGGAAAGACCCGCTCAAACGCCTGCCGAACGGCTTCAATCTTTACCGGATTGCGCGAACCAATAATCACTTTTTTACTCATTGCGATATATTTTGCCATTCTTCATAACCATGCGCACCCGGCGCAGGTCACTAATATTTTCTTCCGGCTGCCCCTCGACAGCAATTAAATCAGCCAATTTACCGCGACCTACCCGACCGCGATCATTTAGCTCCAGCAAATCCGCATTACCAGCGGTAATGGCGCGCAGTACCTCTAGCGTATTCATTCCGTAATCGACCATCAATTCCCATTCGCGGACGTTGTCACCATGTTCGTAGACACCGACGTCGCCACCGGCTACAATGGGTACGCCGGCTTCGAGCGCTTGCGCAAAACTTTTGCGTTTGCGCTGCAGGCGTGCGGGCTCGGGTTCTTCACCCTTTTTCCAGCCCCGATACTGCAGAATCGCATCGGGAGCTGCCAACGTCGGACATAAGGCCACCCCGTGCTCCGCCATCAGGGCGAATACTTCGGGGGTACCGCCATCGCCATGTTCAATCGTCTGTACTCCGGCCAGGGTCGCCCGGCGCATCCCTTCGGCCGTCGCCGCATGCGCTACTACCGGGCGACCGCTACTGTTGGCTACCTTTACGATCAACTCCAGCTCTTCCAGGGTAAAGGTAGGGCGGGCTTCCCCACGGGGACCCCAGCGGTAATCGCAATATACTTTGACGACATCTGCGCCTTTCCCAATCTGATCGCGGGTGACGCGAATCAGATCGTCGTAGCCATCCGCTACTTCGGCACCCAGCGGCACTTTGACGTGGGGCGCAAAGCCTTTGGGGCCATAGCTGCCGGTAGCCACAATGGCCGGCCCGGCGACCAGTAAATGCGGACCGGGAATAATTCCTTTATCAATAGCTCGCTTCAATCCCACATCAGCGTAGCCGGCACCTTCCGAGCCCAGATCACGCATCGTGGTTACTCCGGCATCCAGGCTTTTTTTAACGTGCACGGTGGCCCGGGCTACGCGTTCCGATGGCGACTCTACCAGCACCTGATCATTCCAGGACGTTTGGTTGTATGGATACAGTAAAACGTGCGAATGTCCTTCAATCATGCCTGGCATCAGGGTAAGCTCCGGCAATTCCACACGCTCTGTGTTGTACGGTAGTGGAAAATCACCTGCAGGGCCAATAGCACTGATTAACTCACCCTCCACCAGGACAACCCACTCGTCGTGCATAGCCTCGCCATCAAAGACGCGGTCGGGGACGAGCAACAAAGGATTTTGGGCAGATAAGGTGATCACTACCCACAATATACTACATAAGATTAGGGTCAGTCGCTGCATAATATCTTTTTTCAGGTTGTATGGTTGGCCTTTTTGGCGTAAGCCGTACTGCGTTCCGCAAAAGCCTGCATGATTTGTTGGGTGAATTCACCCGGTCGGCCGTCACCGATCTGCAGGGCATTAATCTGTACTACGGGCATAATTTTCTTGGTGGAGCCAGTCAGAAAAGCTTCGCG
>Ga0102940_1000542_pt1 | contig 25838 bp, 21 predicted proteins | sample SalPonR2_C_D1_MG_FD_78215 | JGI IMG/M metagenome (GOLD analysis project Ga0102940, IMG submission 78215) | Salt pond soil microbial communities from South San Francisco under conditions of wetland restoration - Salt Pond MetaG R2_C_D1_MG | ecosystem: Environmental > Aquatic > Marine > Intertidal... | reverse complement strand
TCTGCTGGCGGCCAACCGCAGCCTGCTGGACCGAATGGAGCAGGGCGGTGCGCGATTCTACGGCTGGATGCTTCGGGGCCTGCACCGTCTGGCGCGCAACACCGTGCCGGGCAGCCGTCGCAACATTTCCGCGCATTACGATCTGGGCAACGATTTCTTCGGCGCATGGCTGGACGAGCGAATGCAGTATTCATCGGCGCTGTATCTGTCGCCGGAAGACTCGCTGGACCGCGCCCAGGAGAACAAGCTGGCCAGGATTGCCGGGAAACTGGCGCTGGGTCCGAACGATCACCTGCTTGAAATCGGCACCGGCTGGGGTGGTCTGGCCGTCTATATGGCCGAACGCACCGGTTGCCGGGTCACGACCACGACCATCTCGGCCGAACAGCACCGGTACGCCTGCGAGCGTGTCCGCGAAGCCGGCCTGGAACACCGGGTCGAGGTGCTGATGAAAGACTACCGTGAGCTCGAGGGCACCTACGACAAGGTCGTCTCGATCGAGATGATCGAGGCGGTCGGCGCGGATTTCCTCGATAATTATCTGACGGTCGTCCGTGATCGGCTGGCGCCCGATGGATTGGCGCTGATCCAGGCCATTACCATCGAGGATTACCGCTATGCCGGAGCGCTCCGGAGCGTCGATTTCATCAAGCGCTATATATTTCCGGGGAGCTTCATACCCTCGACTTCCGCCATTCTCAACGCCATGTCCAGGTCCACCGATTTGGGGCTGGTCGAACTGTTCGATTTCGGCGAGAGTTACGCCCGCACGCTCAGGCACTGGCGGGAGCGATTCGAGTCCAGCTGGGACAAGCTGGCCGGGACTGGATTCGACCCCGGGTTTCGTCGGCGCTGGCGTTTCTACCTGGCCTACTGCGAGGGCGGCTTTCTCGAACGCGCTATCAGCGACGTCCATCTCTTGATGGCGGCTCCCGGCTATCGCAAGCGAGAATTCGAAGGGAATGGCCAATGAGTGCCCGCAATTTCTGGATCAATCAGGCTTTTTTCCAGCTCAGTTGGCCGGCCTGTGTCATCGGCGCCGCCAACGGCATGCTGTGGCCGGGTGCACTTGTCGTCGGTCTTTTTGCCGTCTGGCAGTTTCATCCGTCGCACATGCACCGGCGTGACCCGATCGTCGTCGGGGCTTTTATCGCGACCGGGCTGATCATCGATACGCTGTGGATTCGCGCCGGCATCGTCGAATATGCGACCGCTTGGCCGGCGCCCGGCTTCATTCCGGCCTGGCTTTTGTTGCTTTGGGTGGCGTTCGCTCTTACCGTCAATCACTCGCTTGGCGTGTTCCGGAGGCGCTGGCGACTTTTCATGCTGCTCGCCACGGTCGGGTCGCCGATGTCCTACAGCGCAGCGGCGGCGTTCGGTGCGGTGACCTGGCTGGCTCCGTCGTGGCTGGTCATCTTCTGCGTGGGGCCGGTATGGGGGCTGGTGGTGAGCTTGCTGTTCCGCGAGGCGGGCCTGGATCGCCGCCAACGAAAGCCCGATGGACAAGCGGTCGAGGGACTGCGCGGATGAACGCGACGGATCTTGCGGAACGTGGCCGCCTGCCGGACTGGATGATCCGGGCCGGCATACGGCGGTTGCTGCGCAAGCGACTGCGCGAAGAGCATGCCGGCGACCCGGAACGACAGGCGGAGACATTCGCCGCCCGGATCGAAGAACTGGCCCGCTCGAATATCGCAATCGAGACCGATGCGGCCAACGAGCAGCACTACGAGGTACCGGCCGCCTTCTATCAGCGGGTGCTGGGACGTCACCTCAAGTACTCGTCCGGCCTGTGGGATGAAGGTGCGACCGATCTCGACGGCGCTGAAGCGCATATGCTGAAGGTTACTTGCGAGCGCGCAAGGCTCGCCGATGGTCATCGCATCCTGGAACTCGGCTGCGGCTGGGGCTCCCTGACCCTCTGGATGGGCGCGAATTTCACGAAAAGTCGCATCACGGCGGTGTCGAACTCTGCGTCGCAGCGCGAATACATCATGGCCGAGGCGGCTCGGCGCGGTTTGAACAACGTCGAAGTCCTGACCTGCGATGTCAACCAGCTTCAGGTGGATCCCGGTTTCGACCGCGTCGTTTCGGTTGAAATGTTCGAGCATGTTCGAAACTATCGGCAGCTGCTGGGCAGGATTTCGAACTGGTTGAACCCCGAAGGGTTATTGTTTGTACACATTTTCTGTCATCGTACGCTGATGTATCCGTTCGAGACTCAGGGCGAGGACAACTGGATGGGTCGGCATTTCTTCACCGGCGGGCTGATGCCGGCTGCCGATACGCTGCTGTGCTTCCAGGAAGATCTCCGGTTCAGCCGACGGTGGCTGGTCGACGGCAGCCACTACGCGAAGACGGCACACGCATGGTTGGACCGGCTCGACGCCGATCGCACGAGCGTTCTCGAAACCCTGGGTGGCGATTCGGTACAGCTGCAACGCTGGCGGATGTTCTTCATGGCCTGCGAGGAACTGTTCGCATTCAGCGCGGGAACCGAGTGGATGGTCGGACACTATCTGTTTGAAAATCGCGACTCCGATCCGGATGGGAAAACGGAGTTGCCCGGCGCATGAGCGCGCTCAGCGGCTTCTTCAGGGGTGGCATCAGGGCCAAGCTGATACGGGTCTTCGTGCTGCAGATCATGGCCATATCGGTGGCCACGGTGCTGGGCGTGTACGCAGCCGCCTTCGTCGTCGAACAGGTGCTGGTCCGCGAGGCGCTTAACGGCGAAGCGGAGCATTTCTGGTCGCACTACGAGAGGGATCCGTCTTTTCCGCTTCCCAACACCAATAACCTGAGCGGTTACTTTGCCGATAGCGAAACGACCGAAGTGCCCGAATGGCTTGAAAACGTGGAACCCGGGTTCGGTCGGCAGCATGCGCCGGCCGGTCGAGAACCTGTCGTGCACGTTTCCGAGCAGGACGGCAAGCGGCTGATTCTTGTGTTCGACGAAATGCAGGTCTCCAGCCTGGCGTTCTACTTCGGCATTGCCCCGCTGACGGGCGTGCTGCTTTTGATCTACGTGCTGACGTGGGTAGGCTACGTGCTCAGTCGGCGGGCGGTCTCCACGATCGTCCAGCTTGCCGACGCCGTTCGGAGTTTCGATTTCCAGGAAGGCAACTTCGATGCATTCAAGCTCGAGGAATTCGTCGATACCTCGGATCCCGAAGTGCTCGCGTTGATGAATGCAATGGAGCAGTTCAGCAGTCGACTCGAGCGTTTTGTCGCGCGCGAACGCAACTTCACCCGCAACGCTTCGCACGAGCTGCGTACGCCGCTTGCGGTTATCAAGGGCAATCTCGAACTGCTTCAGAAATTTCCGGACCTGCCCAAGCGCGACGAGGTGATCGAGCGCATGGCGCGCACGGTGCGCGATATGGAGTCGCTGGTCGAAACACTGCTCATTCTCGCGCGCGAGTCGGAATCCAAGCTGGCCTGGTCGTCGGTTGTGCTCAACGACCTGGTAAACGAACAGTTCGACCAGGTGCGGCGCGCGTTGAACAAGCCCGAGATCAAGACCAGCATAACCGCTGACTGCCTGCTCGAGACCGAGGCGCCGGAAAGGGTGCTGGGGATCATCTTCCATAACCTGCTGCGCAACGCCATGACGTTCACCGATTCCGGCGAAGTCAGTGTGCACATCGACGAGCATTCGGTCGTGATCCGGGATACCGGTTGCGGCATGAGCGAGGCAGACCTCGAACGGGCCTTCGAGCCGTTTTACCGGGCGCACGACCGTTCAAACGAGGGTTACGGGCTGGGGCTGGCAATCGTCAGCCGTCTGTGCCGGCGGTTCGGGTGGCCGCTGGAGGCCGACAGCGAACTGGGCGCCGGCACGGTATTTCGCGTGAATTTCCCGAAGGCCAACACTCAGACTTTCAAACGCAAGTCGGTGGAAGTCGATCAGCACCCGGAATAGTATCGTCGAACAGGACTGGGGAAGAGAAAATCGTTTTTGGGCGTCTCGAACAGTGGCCTGCGGGTGACCGGTGGCGCACAGGCACCGCAGCGTAAAAGCAAGTACGTGAGAATGTCGAGCACCACCGGACGGTCCGGATATGTGTTGTAGCCGGCTACAAGTAAAAGCCTTTCAGGGCGTAGCGAGCGGTCGACTGACGGTGATCGCCAGCGCGCAGAATCCGCAGCGTACCAATGAGTACGTGAGAAATCCGAGCACCGCCGAAAGGCCTCGAACTAAAACCGGGTTCAAGCGAAGGGAAAATTCCTTGTAAGGCGTAGCGAGCGTTCGCCTGGGGGTGGACGCCGGAGCGGAGAAGCCGCAATGTACAAGCAAGTACATGAGGACTTCGAGCACCGCCGTACGCCCCCAGGCGATCGCGCAGTAGCTTTACATGGAATTTTACGCGTCGTCGGGGTGGGCGAGTTTGAACCCCATCCCCTGCACCGTATGCAATAGCTTGGTCTCGAACGGCCGGTCGATACTCTTGCGCAGATTGTACATGTGGCTTCTGAGCGTGTCGGAATCCGGAAGCATGTCGCCCCAAAGCTCGTTTTCGATTTGCTCGCGGCTGACCAGGCGCGGCGATTCCCGCATCAGGATGCGCAGGATGCGAATCGACGTTGGCGAAAGATTCAACCGCTGGCCTTCGCGTTCGACGCGCATGGTACGCGGATCGAACACCAGGTCGCCGACCCGGATCGCGCCGTCGGAAACTTCGCCCCGAGCGCGGCGGAGCAGGGCGCTGAGGCGTGCCGAGAGCTCTTCCATCTCGAACGGCTTGACCATGTAGTCGTCCGCGCCGACGTCGAAGCCCTCGAGCTTGTCGTCGAGCTGGTCGCGTGCGGTCAGCATCAGGATCGGGGTGGAATCTCCCCGGTCTCGCAGTTTTCTGCAGACTTTCATGCCGTCCACTTTCGGCAGCATGAGATCCAGGATGATGACGTCGTAGAGGTTGTCCTCGAGCAGGTTCAGCGCGATGGAGCCGTCGGCGGCATAGTCCATCGCGTAGCCGCACCCTTCGAGGTAGGCTCCGACCGTCGCCGCGAGGTCGTCGTGGTCTTCGACCAGCAGGATGGTGGCATTCGCTGTTTCTTCGTTCATGGTTGGAGCGTCCCGATTCGCGTGTGAATTCACATTTGTGAACCGAGTTTACGTTCTCTGCGTCGATGAAAGATCAACGCTTCTTCACGCTTGGTAGTCGCTCAGCGCCCTTCAGGACCGCCGCCGGACGATTCGCTCGCCCAGCCAGCGGAGGCCGTCCGTGGAGCCGGGCAAGCGCTCCAGTGCGGACCAGGCCGATTCGGTCAGATCGTCGGCGTGTCGGCGCGCGGCCTCGACACCGAACAAAGCCGGCCAGGTTGCCTTGTCCTTAGCCTCGTCGGAACCGGCGGGTTTGCCGATTTCCTCGGTGGAGCCCTCGATGTCCAACAGATCGTCGACGATCTGGAACGCAAGACCGATCGCCTCGGCATACTCACTCAGCGCACGATGAGACGAGTCCTCGGTGCCGCGCTGGGCCACGGGCATGACGACCGCGGCTCGAATCAGCGCACCGGTCTTCTTGCGGAACATGCGCTCCAATGCTTCCCGTGTCGGTTTCGTGGCCTCGAACGCAAGGTCCATGGCCTGTCCGCCCACCATTCCTTTGGACCCGGAAGCGGCGGCCAGGCCGGCGATGGCTTCGGCAGGAACACGATCCCGCGCCATTCCCTCGAATGCCAGTGTCAGCAGCGCATCGCCGGCAAGAATGGCGGTAGCTTCGTCGAAGGCCTTGTGGACGGTAGGTTTGCCGCGCCGCAGATCGTCGTCATCCATCGCGGGTAAATCATCGTGCACCAGCGAATAGCAGTGGATGAGTTCCACCGCGGCCGCCATCGCGTCGACCTGGGTCGGCGGCAGCTCGGCGGCCTCGGCCGCGGCGAATGACAGCAGCGGGCGTATGCGCTTGCCGCCGTTGAATACCGCGTATCTGAGGGCCGCGTGCAACGCCTGCGGCTCGGAGGACTCGGCCGGCAGCCACCTGTCCAGCGTTGACTCGACCCGTTCGATATACCCGTTCGCCCTTTCGCTGAAACCCATCTTCCAAGACCTTGCGGCGCATAAACCGTGATTGTAAGCGCTTGCCAAAGCCGGCGTCTTGGGGGCAATCTCCGATCGGACGCAACCCCGCGGCCGTTGAAAGCACTGGACCCGCGCCCCGGTCGGTAGCGACAACGCTCATAATGAGCCCCGTTCATAATGACGGCTGTTCCAGCGCTCGTCATGCGGATGGCCTGACGCACCGCGATACGGCTGGATGCACCGGACCTGGCAGCGCGCGCCGGAATGGATCAAAATACAGTTGATGCGCAAGGGAGCCCGCAGGAGAAATTCATGACCGATGTTCATCAGGTTGACGGATCTTCGCGAAAGTCGCCGCTGCAATCGTCACGACAATCGTCACGACAATCGTCAGGACAATCGTCGGACCAGGCATCGCTGCAGGCGGCGCTGGACTTTCAAACGCGAATTCTCGGGGGCGTTTCACGTACATTTGCGCTCACCATCCCCTCGCTTCCCGGCGCCTTGCGCGTTCCGGTCACGAATGCTTATCTGCTTTGCCGAATCGCCGATACGATCGAGGACGACGCTGGATTGCCGGTAGAAGAGAAGCGCGCCAGCGGTCGCGAGTTCATAGAGGTGCTTTGGGGTAACCGGTCTGCCGCTACGTTCGCCGAGACACTCGCGCCGCGGCTCGCGCCCGAGACCCTGGCCGCGGAGCGTGATCTCGTCGCGCGCGCAGAAAAGGTCGTGGAAGTCACCCGCAGCTTCGGGGAGGTGCAGAGACAAGCGCTGATTCGCTGCGTCTCGCTGATGAGCGACGGCATGCATCGGTTTCAGCAGCAGGTGGGTTTGCGCGGGCTTGATTCACAACAAAGACTGGACGAGTACTGTTACTTCGTCGCCGGCGTGGTCGGCGAAATGCTGACCGAACTTTTCTGCGAGTACTCGGGCGCAATCGCGCGCCGCCGTCAACAACTGATGCGGCTGGCACCGTCATTCGGCCAGGGGCTCCAGATGACCAACATCCTCAAGGACGTTCGGGCCGACCGGGAGCGCGGCGTCTGCTGGCTGCCGCGCACCGCCTTCGGCCTGTCGCCCGGCGGGCAGAGCGACCTGATCGCGGAACTGGACGAAGAACGGCTTCGCGCCGGTATGGAACGGCTCGCGGTCGTGGCGCACGGGCATCTGCAGAACGCGTTGAGCTACACGCTGCTGATTCCGCGCCGCTATCTGGGTATTCGGCGCTTTTGCCTTTGGGCGCTGGGCATGGCCGTCCCGACCCTTGACAACATCTACTGCAACCCGGTTTTCGAATCGGGCGACGAGGTCAAGATCTCGCGCCTGGACGTCAGAAGAATCGTGCGCCGGTACGGGCTGATGGCGAGCAGCGATGTAATGCTGCGCAAGCTTTTCCGTCGAGACTCCCGTAGATTGCCCGATTCCGATCCGAGCGTAGCCAAAGGACTGGACGAGATTTCCCGGAACGCGTCAGTTCGCGCCGAAGCCGGGTTCGCCGAATACGGCGAGCATGATTTGCACGATTCGGTAAGTGCAAACTGATTCTTGAAACACGATCCAAAGATTCAAAAGGATGGAATGAGCACTTTGACTGAAACCGCTTTTGCGAAAACGACGGCGAACGACACGAGCGGCGCGTCGGCAGCCGCCGATCAAGACATGACCGGCGCCGAAGACGCCCTGCACCGCGGTATCGGGCGCCTGCTGGCCGACCAGCAGTCCGACGGTCACTGGATTTACGAACTCGAGGCCGATTGCACGATTCCGGCCGAGTACATCTGCTATCTGCACTACATGGACGAGCGGGATCCGGCGCTGGAATCCAGGATCGGGGAGTTTCTTCTCGCCAGCCAGGACGACGACGGCGCCTGGCCGCTGTTTCATGGCGGGGAAGGTGATCTCTCGTGCACCGTCAAGGCCTATTTTGCGCTCAAGCTCAGCGGTCACGACGAGAACGCAGATCCGATGCAACGCGCCCGCCGGTGGATTCTCGATCACGGCGGCGCCGAAAGGACGAATGTGTTCACCAGGATACTGCTGGCCTGGTTCGAGCAGGTTCCATGGCGTGCTGTGCCGTACATCCCGGCCGAGATCATGCTGCTGCCGCGCCGGTTCTTCTTTTCGCTGGACCGGGTTTCTTACTGGTCCCGAACGGTCATGGTGCCGCTGTTCATTCTGTATTCTCTGCGCGCACGCGCGGCCAACCCGACGGGAACCGGCATTCGCGAGTGTTTCGTCGAACCGCCCGAATCGATACGCAAGTGGTTTGAAATCCGTTCACCTCTCAACGGCGTTTTCGTTGGGCTGGAGGCGCTGGGCCGGCGTACCGAGAAGGTGATCCCCAGGCGTCTGCACCGGCATGCGCTAAAGCGCGCGGAACAATGGTTCACCGAACGCCTGAACGGCCTCGACGGGCTGGGCGCCATCTTCCCGGCGATGGTCAACGCCTCTATCGCGCTCAAGGAACTTGGTTATGCGGACGATCATCCGTTGCGCGAACAAACGCGCGAAGCGCTGCGAGGATTGATCGTCGACGAGCCCGGACGGACCTATGTGCAGCCCTGCGTATCCCCGATCTGGGATACCGGTCTGGCGGCGCTGGCCCTCGATGCCAGCGACGAACCGGAGTCCGTGCGCGCCGCCGGGCATGGCCTGGACTGGCTGGTCGACCGCCAGATCACCGATGCGCCGGGTGACTGGCGCGGCAAGCGTCCCGAACTGGCCAGCGGCGGCTGGGCCTTTCAGTACCGAAACGACCACTATCCGGATCTCGACGATACCGCCATGGTGGCCTGGGCCATGTATCAGCACGATCCGGAACGGTATCGGAATGCGATCGAGCGCGCCGCGGTCTGGCTGGCCGGGATGCAGAGCGGCAACGGTGGCTTTGGCGCCTTCGACATCGACAACGACGCCGAGTATCTCAACGAGATCCCGTTCGCCGACCACGGTGCACTGCTCGATCCACCCACGGCCGATGTCTCGGCGCGTTGCCTGACGCTGTTCGCGCTGCTCGACGACCCGCGCTTCGGTGACGTGCGCGAGCGCGCGCGCACCTATCTGCTGGCCGAACAGGAAGATGATGGTTCCTGGTTCGGCCGCTGGGGCACCAATTACATCTACGGCACCTGGTCGGCGCTGGTTGCGCTGGGCATGGACGGGATCGAGCGCAATCGCGAAGCGATTGCGCGTGCGGTGGATTGGCTGGAAGCCTGTCAGAACGATGACGGCGGCTGGGGTGAAGGCAACCAGACCTACCACGACCCGGCGCTGGCTGGCACCGGAAGCTGCTCGCGCGCCTTCCAGACCGGATGGGCCATGCTGGGACTGGTTGCGGCGGGACGTGGCGACAGCCCGGCGGTGCGCCGTGGCGCGGACTACCTGGCCCGCACCCAGTCGGCGCGCGGCGACTGGCCCGACCCCTGGTTTACGGCACCGGGCTTTCCGCGCGTCTTCTACCTGAAGTATCACGGCTATTCCCGATACTTCCCGCTCTGGGCGCTGGCCGCCGCGAGACGTTCGTGGCAGCAGACTTAGTGGACCAGGCCGCTCATTCTGCAGCATTCAGCGCGCGACCGAATCGACAGATCAAGGTGCGATTCGGAGTGAATGACCGCGCCCCTTGCAAGGAGCGGAACGCAGAGATGTCGATTCAGATGCTTTCCGGCTCGCTGAATGTTACAGAATGAACGGCAGGGTAGGCTCATAGCCCCGGTCGGAATTGTTGCCGCGCTGAACTGGGAAATGGATGCGTTCGCGTCCCGCCCGGCGGGAAATGATCAGTTGCTCTTCGAAACGACCGGCCCGGGTCCCGCTGCGGCGGCGGCAGGGGCCGAGCGGGCGGTGGCACGCGGTGCCGTCTGCCTGGTCAGCTGGGGTACGGCGGGCGCACTCGAGCACGGCAAACCCGGCGATATCGTGCTGGCCGAGCGTGTTCTGGATGAGTCGCTGCGGGCGATTGCAACCGATTCGTCACTCACCGAGGCCCTGGCGGAGGCCTTCGCGCCCATCGCGCCGATTTACCGCGGAACGCTTGCAAGCGCGTCCGTTCCGGTGACCTCGGTGGCGGATAAGCGCGCCCTGGCAGAGACCAGTGCCGCCATCGCGGTCGACATGGAAAGCGCCGCTATCGCTGACGTTGCATTCCGGTCGGGACTTCCCGTCGTGGTGGTGCGGGTCATCGTCGATCGTTGCGACCGTGCCGTGCCGGCCGCGGCGGTTGCCGGCATGGTTGGCGCGCGGGCGCGTCCGGACCGGGTACTGGCGGGCTTGTTAAGATCACCGGGAGAGACCGGCGACTTGATTGCGCTGGGCCTGGCGGCCCGCCGGGCGCGCCGAACGCTTCGCGGCTGTGCGCCGATCCTGGCGTCGCTCTTCGCCGGGCGCGGGTCTGATCGTATAACCGATATCGAACGATAATCTCTGGCGGAACTGATGAATACCCAATCAAAGCCGGGCCGGGCCCGCGCCGTTGCATTTGCTAACTTCGCCCTGATCAAGTACTGGGGCAAGCGCGATCCGGATCTGAACCTGCCTGACGTGGGGTCGATCTCGATCACGCTGGATGCGCTCTGGACCCGGACCCGGGTGGAACTGGACCCGGCGCTCGAGCACGACCGCTTCGAGCTCGACGGCCAGACGGCTGCGCCCGGCTCCAGTCGCGTTACTGCACTGCTGGACCGGATTCGCGAGATCGGCGGAAGCCGGCTACGTGCAAACGTTTCCAGCCGCAACAACTTTCCAACCGGTGCCGGCCTGGCGTCGTCCGCATCGGGTTTCGCGGCGCTGGTGACTGCGGCGGATCGTGCTTACGGTCTGGGGCTTGGCGCGGCCCGGCGCTCGGAGCTGGCCCGGATCGGTTCCGGGTCGGCCGCGCGCTCGATCTTCGGCGGATACGTGGAGATGCACCGGGGTCGGCTACCCGACGGCAGCGACAGTATCGCCGAGCCGCTGGCGGCCGCAGGCGACTGGCCGCTCGAGGTTGTCATCGCGGTCAGCGACCGGGGCCGAAAGTCGGTGGGATCGACCGAAGGCATGCAGCGCACCGCGGAAACCTCGCCGTTCTACGCGGCATGGGTTTCGAACCAGCCAGGCGACCTGGCGGTGGCGCGGGCGGCCATTTCGAAGCGCGATTTCGACGCCCTCGCGGATGTTTCCGAGGCCAGCGCGCTGGCCATGCACGGCCTGGCCATGTCGGCCCGCCCTGGCCTTTTGTATTTCAACGCGACCACCATGGAATGCCTTCACCGGGTGCGCCGGTTGCGCGCCGACGGTGTGCCGGTGTTCTTTACCGTCGACGCCGGACCGCAGGTCAAGGCGATTTGCGCGCCGGAAGCCGCGGCGACCGTTGCCGCGGCGCTAGGCGAAGTCCACGGCGTTACCGAGATTCTGCGCGCCGGTCTTGGCGGCGGTGCCAGTTGCCTGGAAGAAGACGTGCAGGCACCTGCGTGAAAGGGGTCGAGGCCTCCGCGCCGGGCAAGCTTCTGCTGATCGGCGAATACGCCGTACTGGACGGCGCGCCGGCGCTGGTGATGGCGGTGAATCGTCGGGTCGATGTTCGGATCGAACCGCCCCCAGGGGGCGCGGGCAGGCTGAGCGCGCCCCAACTCGGCATTCTTCAGGCCGAAATGCGGATCGAGGCAGACCAGCTGCATTGCGACGCGACCGATGCCGACGCACTTGGACTTACCGGCAGACTGATCCCGGCCATCCTGTGTGCGCTTGGGCGAGCACCGGGAGAGATCGCCAACATCAACATCGAAATCGATTCGGGTGCGCTGTTCGAAGCCGCCGGAGGTCGGCGGGTGAAGTTGGGGCTGGGTTCCAGCGCGGCCGTGTGTGCCGCGCTGGCGGTCGGTTTGAGCGAGTGGTTCGAGGGTTCGACCGCCTCTGCAAATGCCGGCGATCGGCTGGATCGCTGGCTGCCGGTTTATCGCAAGGCGCTGGGCGCGCGGGCCAGCGGCGCGGACCTGGCCGCAGCGTTCTTCGGGGGTTTCAGCCGGTTCCGATCGAGCGGCGAGGCGGCGGAATGCAGGCCGGCGGACTGGCCCGAAACGCTTTGCTGGCGAGCAGTATGGACCCGCGAGGCCGCCCAGACCGTTGATTTCGTCGGCGCGTTCGACGGCTGGAAGCGAAGCGATCCGGCCGGGGCCGCCGGAATCCTTTCGCGCCTGAACGAGATTGCGCTTCGCGCTTCGGCAAACGCGGGTGACGTTACCGGGTTATTGGAGGCCTGCCGGGCTTACGCCGGCGCAATGGAAGCCCTGGAAGCGGCCATGGACGTGGAGATCATGACCGCCCCGCATCGGCGTCTGGCCGAGCTCGGTCGGCAATGCGGCGTGGTCTACAAGAGCTGCGGCGCCGGCGGCGGCGATCTGGGCATCGCACTGGCACGCGATCCGGACAGACTTCGGGCATTCGAGACCGGCGTCTCAGATCGCGGCGGTGTTCCGTTAAACTTGGCGATATCGGAAACCGGCGCCGAGCTTGCTAGGCGCCGCGCGCCCGAAACGGGCGAAGAAAACCAATAAGGAATCAGCGTGGCACGAATTCCAGAGTTCTACAAGCTGTCGGTCTCGCAGCGGGTTCGCGAAGTGCGCAAGCAGGGCCTGCTTTCGAACCAGGATTACCAGGCGCTGGTCAGCGGGGATCATACGCTGTCGATCCAGTCGGCCGACAAGATGATCGAAAACGTCATCGGCGTCATGGGTCTGCCGGTGGGGCTGGGACTGAACTTCCTGATCAACGACAGGGAATACGCCATTCCGCTGGTGGTCGAGGAGCCCTCGATCGTCGCGGCGCTCAGTTCGGCGGCCAAGATCGCACGCGCCGGCGGCGGGTTTCGTGTCGAAAGCACCGACCCGATTCTGATTGGCCAGATCCAGGTCGTGGACGTGCCGCACCCGCAGCGGGCCAAGGCCGCGCTGCTGCAGCGCAAGAGCGAGATCCTGAACCTGGCCAACAGTCTGCACCCCAACATGGTGGCACGCGGTGGCGGCGCCAAGGATCTCGAGGTGCTGATCCATCCATCGTCGGGCCAGGGCGGCGACATGGTCGTGGCCCATCTGCTGGTCGACACACGCGATGCCATGGGTGCGAACCTGGTCAACACCATGTGCGAAGGGGTCGCCTCGCTGGTCGAGAACATCGCTGAAGGCAAGGTATTCCTCCGCATCCTTTCGAACCTGACCGACCGGGCGATGGTCAAGGCGCGCGTTTCCATTCCGCTGGAAGCGCTGGCCGGACGCGGCTTCGACGGCGAGCAGGTGCGCGACGGGATCATCCTGGCCAACGAATTCGCCTCGATAGACCCGTACCGCGCGGCAACCCACAACAAGGGCATCATGAACGGCATCGACGCCGTGGCGCTTGCTACCGGCAACGACTGGCGTGCCATCGAGGCCGGCGCCCATGCCTGGGCCGCCCGCGGTTCACACTACGCATCGATGACCCAGTGGACCCGCGGCGAAGACGGCTCGCTGGTCGGCCAGCTCGAGATCCCGCTCAAGGTCGGTATTGTCGGCGGACCGCTGCAGTCCAACCCCACGGTGGGCATGAACCTCAGGCTTCTGGGCGTCACCTCGGCGCGTGAGCTGGCCGAGGTGATGGGTGCTGTCGGGCTGGCGCAGAATTTCTCGGCGATTCGCGCGCTGGTCACCGAGGGCATCCAGCAGGGACACATGACGTTGCACGCGAGAAGCGTGGTGGCGGCGGCCGGGGCCACGCCGGAAATCTTCGAGACCGTCGTCGACCGGCTGATCGAATCCGGTGAGATCAAGGTCTGGAAAGCGCGTGAACTGATCGAGCAAGTGGCGAAGCCCCGCGTCGAGTCGGGTGAAGCGCCTGTGCAAAAAACCGAAACCGTCTCCGAGGAACGCAACGTTTCGGGCGGCCACGGCAAGATCATCCTGCTGGGCGAACACGCGGTGGTTTACGGCAGGCATGCGATCGCGACGCCGGTGCCGCTGGCCATTCAGGCCCACGTTCAGCGCGGCGGCGACGGGGTGCAACTGATCATCCCGCGTTGGGGCGTGGAGCAGCGCCTGCACAGAAGCGCCGAGAAACAGCATTCGTTCGAGAAATCCCTGGCGATGATCTTCAGAACTCTGGGCCTGGAGCGCGAAAGCATGCGAGTGGAGATCTTCCCCAACGTGCCGCGCGCGATGGGGCTGGGCGGCTCGGCAGCGATTGCGGTGGCCACGATTCGTGCGCTGGACCGATGCTTTGAACTCGGGCTGGACGACGAGCGCGTCAACGAACTGGCCTTCGAGTGCGAAAAGATCGCGCACGGAACCCCATCGGGCATCGACAATACGCTTTCGGTCTACGGCCAGACCATGCTTTTCCGATCCGGTGATTCACCGCTCCGCAAGGTGATCGAGGTCGACAGGGCGGTGCAGCTGGTGGTGGGCATCAGCGGTATCGAGAGCCTGACCGCTGCCACTGTGGCGCGCGTTCGCAAGGCGCGCGAGGCGCATCCCGAACTTTACGAAAAGATCTTCGACCAGATCGATTCCCTGGTGCTCGAGGGCGTGGATGCGCTGGTAGAGCACAAGCTCGAAACGCTGGGCGAATTGATGAACGTCTGCCAGGGCCTGCTCAACGCGATGCAGGTCTCGAGCTGGGAACTCGAGGAAATGATCCAGATCGCGCGCCGTCACGGCGCTCTCGGCGCCAAGCTCACCGGCGGCGGTGGCGGGGGCTCGATCATCGCGCTCTGTCCGCCGGAGCCGGGGGCCGCCGACCGTGTCGAAGCCGGGCTTCGTGAAGCCGGTTACCAGGCTATGCAGGTTACAGTGGGCGGGAAAGTCGATCATGGGTGAAGATGTGCGCGAAAAGGTATCTTTCGACGATGAGCCGCTGATTCTCGTCGACGAAAACGACAACGAGATCGGTTACCGGCCCAAGGCCGACTGTCACGCCGGCCATGGCACCTTGCACCGGGCCTTTTCGATATTCCTGTTCGACGATCGAAACAGGGTGTTGCTGCAGCAGCGTGCTGCGGGCAAGCCCCTTTGGCCGCTGTACTGGTCGAACAGCTGCTGTTCCCATCCGCGGCGGGGCGAATCGATGCAGCAGGCGCTGCATCGCCGACTCTACGAGGAGCTCGGGCTGGACGCCGAACTGGAGTTCCTCTATAAATTCATCTACCAGGCAGACTTCGCCGATGCGGGTGCCGAGCATGAGTTGTGCCATGTCTACATCGGCGCATCGGGTGGTGGCGAGGTCCGTGTTCACCCGGAAGAAATCGCCGACTGGCGCTGGGTGCCCGTGGATGAAATCACGCGCGAACTCGACAACCATCCCGAACGATACACACCCTGGTTCCATATGGAATGGAAGATCTTGATGGACCAGTGGCACAATCGAATAGAATCACTGTCGGAACGCGCAGCGGATTCATGAGGGACTGTCCCGACAACGCTGCGCTCACGTGCAATCCCGTGAAATGAAGCGACGTTTTTCCGGGTCAGCTCAATGAACAACGTCCCGGCAAATGAGCCGGTGACCGCCGATAAATCGAAAAGCAACTTGGAGAAACCATGGCAATTCCGATGATCCAGCAGTACCGGGTCGCTAAGTACCTGATGCAGAAGAAGCTCTCCGGTGAGAAGCGTTTTCCGCTGGTATTGATGCTGGAGCCTCTTTTCCAGTGCAATCTTGCCTGTGCCGGTTGCGGCAAGATCGACTATCCCAAGGACATCCTGCAAAAGCGGCTGTCGGTCGAGGATGCGCTCAAGGCGGTGGATGAATGCGGCGCGCCGATGGTGTCGATTCCCGGCGGCGAACCGCTGATCCACAAGGAAATGCCCGAGATGGTCCGAGGCATCATCGAGCGCAAGAAGTTCGTTTACCTGTGCACCAATGCGATTCTGATGAAGAAGAAGATGGACGAGTACGAGCCGTCGCCTTACTTCACCTGGTCGGTGCATCTGGACGGACTCAAGGAGCGCCACGACGATTCCGTCTGCCAGGACGGCGTGTTCGAAAAGGCGGTCGATGCGATCAAGACCGCGCTGGACCGCGGTTTCCGTGTGACCACCAACTGCACGCTGTTCGACGGCGAAGTGCCGGAGCATGTGGCCGACTTCTTCGACTACGCCACAGAGCTCGGCGTGGAAGGCATCACGGTATCTCCCGGCTTTACCTATGAACACGCGCCGCGCCAGGATGTGTTTCTCGGCCGCAACAAATCCAAGGGGTTGATGCGCGACATCTTCCGCGCCGGCAAGCAGCGCAAGTCGAAGTGGCCGATGAACCACTCGTCGCTGTACCTGGATTTCATCACCGGCAACCAGACCTACCAGTGCACGCCGTGGTCCAACCCGACCTACAACATCTTCGGCTGGCAGAAGCCGTGTTATCTGCTGGTCGACGAAGGTTATGCGTCGAGCTTCAAGGAACTCATGGAAGAGACGCCGTGGGACCAGTATGGCGTGGGCCGCAATCCAAAATGCGACAATTGCATGGCGCATTGCGGCTATGAAGGCACGGCCGTGGTCGATACGTTCAACCACCCTGTCAAGGCGCTCGGCGCCTGGATGCGCGGGCCGAAGACCGAGGGTGAATACGCCCCGGATCTCCCGACCTACGACCAGGCCCAGCGCGACCAGCGTATCCCGCTGCAGGTGGTTCAGGACTGACCCCAATGACCGGCCTCGCGCTGGTCGCCGCAGCGCTGTGGCTGATCGTGCTTCTGCTGCCATGGCGTCCATGGAGTACGCGCGAAAGAATCGAACCGCTTGCTCCGTCGGGCATTCGGCCTGCTGAAGCGTCCGGTGCAGTCACTGTTCTCATACCGGCCCGCAACGAGGCCGCGACCATACGCGATACGGTGGTGTCTGCCATCGAACAGTCGGGGATCGAGCGTGTCGTCGTGGTCGACGATCAGTCTGAAGACGACACGGCCGAAATAGCCGCCTCGGTCCCGGGTGTCGAGGTAATCCGGGGCCGGCCGGCGCCGGCGGGATGGTCGGGAAAGCTCTGGGCCCAGCAGCAGGGGTTGGAGAAGATCGATTCGCCGCTGGTGCTGTTGATCGACGCCGACATTCGACTCACGGCCGGGATCGTTCCGGCGCTTTCGGAAAAGCTCGAGCGCGAGCGACTCGACCAGGTGTCGGTCATGGCCAGACTGCCGGCATCGAGCTGGCCGGAGAAGCTGATGCTGCCGGCGTTCGTTTATTTCTTCAAGCAGCTGTATCCTTTTGCCTGGGTCAATCGGGCTGATCGGCCGTTCGCAGCGGCGGCTGGCGGCTGCGTGCTGGTTCGCCGACAGATGCTGCAACGGGTCGGCGCTTTCGAAGCCTGGAAGGATGCGCTGATCGACGACTGCGAGCTGGCAGCCAGGATCCGCGCTGTCGGCGGCCAGATCTGGCTGGGGCTCAGCCATGGGGTCGAAAGCATGCGGCGGCACCCCGATTTGGCATCCATCCTCGAGACCGTGCGCCGCACTGCCTATACCCAGCTGCGGCATTCGCCGCTATTGCTGCTTTCCGTGGCCGCCGTGATGCTGTTGGCGTTCGCCGTGCCGCCGGCCGCCACGTTTTCCGGCCTTATGAGGTTCGAGCCGGTTCTCGCCCTATCCGGCCTCGCCGGATGGCTGATGATGGCGGCCTCGTTCGTGCCGCAGGTGCGCTTCGCCGGTCTGGGCATCAGATGGTCCATGGCGCTGCCGCTATCGGCAATGCTGTTCCTGGTCGCCACGCTGGATTCGGCCATCCGCCACCACTTCGGCGCCGGCGCAGGCTGGAAGGGCCGCAGATACGGGCAGTAGCAGATACGGGCAGTAGCTGTGCCGGAACGATGAACGGCTCTGGCAACGGTGCGAAGGAAGCGAGTGCCGACGCTACGCCCGCTTCAGCGTAAGTTCCACCGGGGTCGGTTTCAGGCCCACGTCTTCGCGCAGGACTCGGTGATCCTTGGCGCTGAGTTCCTCGTGCTGGCCGGGTCTCAGCTTTGCCGGCAGGAAAACAGGACCGAACCGGACGCGTTTGAGCCGTGCGACCTGGGCGCCGACCGCTTCCCACAGACGCCGAACTTCGCGGTTGCGTCCTTCCATGATCGTGACCGTGTACCAGGTATGGCCGGTGGTGTGCTCGTCGGCGGTGTGCTCGCCGATGACCAGGTCGGAGAAGTTGGCCATGCCGTCTTCCAGCTCGACCCCGCGCAGCAGCCGTTGAAGGTCGGCGTCCGAGACTTCGCCGCGAATTCGGCAAAGATATTCCCGATCGATCTGACCGGCCGGGTGCATCATCCGGTTTGCCAGCTCGCCGTCGGTGGTCAGAACAAGCATCCCGGCAGTATTGATGTCGAGCCGTCCTATCGCGATCCAGCGACCGTCGCGCACCGCAGGCAGGTTGTCGAACACCGTGCGGCGGCCTTCCGGATCGCTGCGGGTGGTCAGCTCGCCTTCCGGCTTGTGGTAAATAAGCGTCTTGTGCGTCTTGCGCTCGCCGACGACTTCGTAATTCGAGCCCTGGAACTGAATGCGGTCGCCGACCGCGGCGCGCATGCCCAGCGTCGCGATCTTGCCGTTGACCTTGATGCGTCCGGCTTCGATGTGCTCCTCGATCTTGCGCCTGGCGCCCAGCCCGGCCCGGGACATCACTTTCTGCAGACGTTCCTCACCGGCGTTGGGCGCGGCAGCGCGTGCTTCAGCCCGAGCGCCGGCCTGCCGGCGGCCGGTTCTGTTCAGCCTCGCCTGGTTGCTCCGCTTCTTCGGATTGTCCCTGTTGCCTGGAGCTTTCCGGCTCGTCGGCTGGCTGCGCTTTGGCCCGGTCCCGGTCTTTTTCCGGGGCGATTTCGTCGTCGGCTTCGACTCGCTGGCCGGAGCGTTCCCCGATCGCGTCCTGCGGTTCTTCTTCGTCGGGCTGTTCCGGCTGCTGGTCGTGTTCTTGCGTCTCGTGCTGTTGTCCTTCGACTTGCTTGTCATGGTTTGCCGCCTGGGAAAATTCGGGGTCGTTGAGCTCGAGTTCCGGTTCGAGGTTGTCGAGGTCCCGGATCTCGGCCAGCGTGGGCAGATCATCGAGACCCTTGAGGCCGAAGTAGTCGAGGAAGACCTTGGTCGTCCCCAGCAGTTCGGGCTTGCCCGGAATGTCGCGATGGCCCACCACCTTGATCCATTCGCGTTCCTGCAGCGTCTTCAGGATATTGGCGCTCAGCGAGACACCGCGAATCTGCTCGATTTCGCTCCTGGTGATGGGCTGGCGATAGGCGATGATGGCAAGCGTTTCCAGCAGCGCCCGCGAGTAGCGGGGGGGCTTCTCGGCCCAGAGCCTGGAGACGACCGGCATCAGGTCCTGTCGGATCTGCAGCCGGTAGCCACCGGCCACTTCGACCAATTCCACGGCTCGGCCTGAAAGTTCGGCGTCGAGCAGCGCCAGGGCTTCTCTTATCGCGCCGTGGCCGGGCTGCCGGTCCTCGTCGAACAGGCTGTTGAGCTGGGTCAGCGTCAACGGCTGGCCGGCCGCGAGCAATGCGCCTTCAAGCCAGGTTTTGAGTTTTTCCGCTTCCATCGAATTCACGTGCCTTGGATGATTGGAGGGCTAGGGCTGTTCGGCACCGGGTGCGCGCAGGTAGATGGTGCCGAACAGCTCCTGCTGCACAACGTCCACCAGGTGTTCGCGAAGCAATTCCAGCAGCGCCAGGAAGGTCACCACCGCGCCGATCCGGCCTTCTTCCAGGTCGAACAGCTGCTCGAATTGAACGAATTCATTGTCCCTGAGCGACTGGACGATGCGGCTCATGCGTTCGCGAACGCTCAACGGTTCGCTCTGGATATGATGCTGGGCGAAAAGCTCGGCGCGGGCCATCACGTCCTTGAGCGCCATCAGCACTTCCCGCAGATCCACTTCCGGCGGCAGCTGCACCTGGCGCTGCTCGGCCACCCCTGCATTCGCCACGGCGATATCGCGCTCCAGCCGGGGAAGTTCGTCGATATCTTCGGCGGCCTGTTTGAATCGCTCGTATTCCTGTAGCCGGCGGATCAGCTCGGCGCGTGGATCGCCTTCTTCCTCTTGCTCGGGTTCCGGACGCGGCAGCAGCATGCGCGACTTGATCTCGGCCAGGATTGCGGCCATCACCAGGTATTCGGCGGCCAGTTCCAGTCGGAGCCCATGCATCATTTCGATGTAGCCGGTGTACTGGCGGGTGATCTCGGCGATGGGAATGTCGAGGATTTCCAGGTTCTGGCGGCGGATAAGATACAGCAGCAGGTCGAGTGGGCCCTCGAACGCATCCAGGAAGACTTCCAGCGCATCGGGCGGGATATAAAGGTCGTCGGGCAGCTTCAGCAGCGGTTCTCCGCGAACCGTGGCGAGCGGCATTTCGGACTGTTTCTGGATCGGTTCGGGTGTCTCGTTCATTGGCAGCGAGTGTACCCCAACGTTGCGTAAACTTTCGGAGTTGAAAGCCCGGAGCGTAGTATTTCCGCGGGCTGCACGGAGTGTTGCCACTCGCAGCGTAGCCCCGCTCTACGCGAGGGCCGGCAACGCCAGCATAGGCCGTGCGGCGTGATAGACGACGGCTGCCATACCGGGCAGCGCAGCGATTCCGGCGAAACGCGCTCCGCGCAGAGTTATTCAGAGGTTCCCTACCAGGCCGCGTGGCGAACCACGACGCTGCATGCATCGCATGGCGCTGGATATACTGTGCACGAGACTCGATCCGGACCTCCTGAATGCTCTACGTCATAAACGGCCGCGACACCGAAGACTCGCTGCCCGCCCGCGCCGGCGCCCGCGAGCAGCACCTGGGTCGAATCCAGGCGCTGGTTGAGGAGGGGCGGCTGGTCCTGGCCGGTCCGATGCCGGCGATCGACGCCGAGGAGCCCGGGCCGGCGGGCTTTTCCGGGTCGCTGATCGTGGCCGAATTCGACTCCCTCATCGACGCCCGGACGTGGGCCGATGCCGATCCTTACCTGGCCTCGGGCGCCTGGGCTTCGGTGGAAGTCCGGCCGTTTCTCCAGGTGCTGCCATGAGCGAGCAACGGGTCGAGCGAATACGGATGCTGCTCGAGGACGCGCTGGCGCCGGAGCACCTGGAAGTGATTGATGAATCGCACCTGCACGTAGGTCACGCCGGCGCGCGGGACGGGCGAGGGCACTTTCGCGTTCGCATCGAGTGCTCGCGATTTTCCGGCAAGCCGAGGCTCGCCCGGCATCGCATGGTCTACGCTGCGCTGGGCGACATGATGACGACCGACATTCACGCGCTGGCAATTGAGGAAGAATCTTGAAATGAGTTTCAACCAACTGATATTAATTATTTTTATCATTTTATTGCTTCCGGTGCTCGGCGGCTGCGGCGATAGTGGCGGCGATGGTGCCCGAAGTCTGGTGGCCGATGACGATGTGGTGCTGGTCGAGGTTGATGGTGCGCCCGTGACGCTGCCGATGCTCGAGTTCCTGATGGAAGTCCGGGGCATCGACGAGCAAGACACCGAAGGCATGCGGGAGTTGCTCGACGAACTGATCCGGCTCCGCGCGGTGGCCAACCGTGCCGCAGAAGAGCAGGTTTCAAACCAGCCTCGGGTTCGTGCCGAGCGCATGGTCAAGGACATCGAGGTCCAGTACTTGCGATACCTGGAGCATTTCCAGGCCAACAACCCGATCTCCGACGACGAGATTCGCGCGGTATACGAGGCGCAGCTCGATCGGGCCGGGGACCGGCGTTACAAGCTTGAGACCATAGAGTTTCCCGATCAGGCCCCGGCGCTGGAACAGCTCGACGCTTTGCAGGCCGGCGATATTTCGTTCCAGCAGGCTATCGAGCGAGCCAGCGACGAGGGCCGTATCGCCAGGCGTACCGACTGGATAGACGCCAGCCAGGTGCCTGCGGATTTTGCCGCGGTGTTGGCTGGAACCGACGCCGGGCACGTGGTCGAAAGCCTGCTGCCCTACCAGGACAAATGGCTGATCGTCAGCGTCGCCGATGTCGATACGCTGGCGCCGCCATCGTTCGACGAGGTTCGTGAAGGAATTCGCAGAATGCGGGTCCGCGAGCAGAGCCAGTCGATGATCGAGCAGACCTTCGAGCGGGCCGAGATAACGCCCATGCTGCCGCTGGAAGAAGCGCCGACCGAGCAACCTTGAAGGAGCGCAAGCCTGAGACGTCGTTGAATGATTCCTGCGCGGGCGCAATTGCGTCCGCGCAAGGGTTTTGACGGGGCTAGGGCAGCTGCACGAGCGGCTCGGGTTTCCAGCTTTCGGCCCGATGCTCGCCCACGACCGTGGTGTAGATGCCGCCCCGAACGTTGAATTCAGCGGTCAGGCGCATGAAACGCGGGTGGGTTGCCGCGACCAGGTCGGCCAGGATTTCATTGGTGACCGCCTCGTGGAACGCACCCTGTTCACGGAAAGACCAGGCATAGAGTTTCAGTGATTTGAGTTCGACGCAGAATTCGTCGGGAACGTAGGCAATCCGGAGTTCTCCGAAATCCGGCTGACCGGTCTTCGGGCACAAGCAGGTAAACTCGGGAATCCGGATGTGAATGGTATAATCGATGTCGCGCTGCGGGTTGGAAAAAACTTCCAGATCCCGGCTGGGTTGGGAAGGCATAAGACGGTTCCTTTCGGTGTCGATGATCGTTGGCGAGCGTTGTGGAAACAAGTAACTCGATAGAATAAATGATCGTCCGTGATTATCGTCCGCAGTTTCTGGACTTCACTTCGGACACTAATAACTCGGAGCCTCGACTTTCTCAATGCGATTGACTGCAATCAAGCTGGCCGGTTTCAAATCCTTCGTCGAACCGACCACCATCAAGCTTCCTTCCAACTTGCTGGGCGTCGTGGGTCCGAACGGCTGCGGCAAGTCCAACATCATCGATGCGGTGCGCTGGGTCATGGGCGAGAGTTCGGCGCGCCAGCTGCGCGGCGAGTCGATGAGCGACGTGATCTTTTCCGGCTCCAGCGTGCGCAAGCCCGTGACCACGGCGACCGTGGAACTGGTATTCGACAATGCCGACGGCCGCGCCGGCGGCGAGTACGCGAACTATAACGAAATCTCGGTTCGGCGCCAGGTCAGCAGGGATGGTCAGTCGGCTTATTTCCTGAACGGCAGCAGGTGTCGGCGCAAGGACATCACGGACCTGTTTCTTGGGACAGGCCTGGGACCGCGTAGCTACGCGATCATCGAGCAAGGCATGATCTCGCAGATCGTCGAGGCGCGTCCTGAAGACCTTCGGGGCTTCCTGGAAGAGGCTGCCGGCGTGTCGCTTTACAAGGAGCGCAGACGCGAAACCGAAAACCGCATCCGTCATACGCGCGAAAACCTGGAGCGCCTTGCCGACCTGCGCGAAGAAGTCAGCAAGCAGCTGGGCAAACTGCAGCGCCAGGCGAGGGCGGCCGAACGCTATCGCAAGCTCAAGACACGCTACCGCGAAGAAGAGGCTCGCCTCAACGCTTTGCGCTGGCGCCATGCACGTGCCGAGATGGATGCCCACGCCCGCGCCCTGGCTGAAACCGAAACGCGCATCGAGCAGGCCGTATCGGTTCAGCGAGAGGCCGAGAAGGCCCTCGAGTCGCTGCGCGAGCAGCAGCACAAGGCTTCGGAGAAGACCTCGTCGGTCCAGGCGGAGTTATACGAGGTCGCCGGTGAAATCGCGCGCCTGGAGCAGTCCATAGAGCATCGGCAGGACCTTCTCAGACGGCAGAAGAGCGAATTCGCCGAGGTCGAGGGCCAGATCAACGAACTGCAACAGCACCTGGTGCTCGACCGGGCTCAGGTCGAGGACGTTACCGGCCGGATGGCGGAGCTGGAGCCTGCGCTGGAGACCTCGCGAGCCGAAGAAAAGCAGGCGCAAGAGGCGTTCGAACAGGCCGAGAAATCGCTGGCTGAACACAACGAGCAGTACCAGGCCTGCCAGGGCGAAGGTTCGAAGATCCGGCAGCAGGTCGAACTGCTCAAGCTGAGGATCGAACACCTGGACGAGCGCATGAACCAGGGGTCGCAACGGCTCGCGCGCCTGCGCGACGACGACGGGGATGCACGCACCCGGCTTGACGAGGAAAGCAGCCGAACCCGCGAGGAACTCGGAACGCTGGAAGGCCGGCTCGAAAAAGCGCGCGAGGACCATGCCGCGCAACGCGAGAAGGTCGCCGGCATCCGGGCCGAAATCGACAGCGAGCGGGCGGAGCTCGATAGCGCCAGCGGTCGCCAGCGCGAGGTTCGCGGTCGGCTGGAGTCGTTGTATGTGCTGAACCAGCCGCGCAAGCCCGATCCGGCCATGGGCGAATGGCTTTCGCAAAAGCGTCTCGACAAGTGTCCCAGCCTGCTGCAATCGCTGGATGTGGAGCCGGCCTGGCAGCAGGCCACCGAAACGGTGCTCGAGAGCTGGCTTTCGGCCCGGGTTCTGGAGACCGACTTGCCGGATGACCTGCCCGAGGGCGGCGGCATTGGCCTGGTTTCCGACCGGGCCGTGCCCGCCGCACCCGGTTCACTGGGCGAAAAGGTCAGCGGCGCCGGCGCGCTGGGCGGCCTCTTGAATACGGTGCTGTGCTGCGATAGCGAGCGGAACGCCTTCGAGCGAGTGGGAGGCTTGTCGGAGCACCAGTCGGTGATTACACCCGACGGTCTCTGGCTCGGACGCGGCTGGTTGTGGCGTCGGGATCGCCAGTCCGAGGACGCCGACGGACAACTCGCCCGGCAGCAGCAGATTCGCGAGCTTGAAAACGAACAGCAGCAGCTCGAAACGTCGCTGAACGAGCGCCGCCAGTCGCTGGAGCAGCTCGATGAAGCGCTCAAGGCGCAAACCGGCCAGCTCGAGCAGCGCGAGGCCGATGTTCGCAAGCTGCAGGCCCGGGCGGCCGAGCTTTCGGGTCTCAAGGCCGGCCAGGACAATCGGCGCGAGGCGTTGGACCGGCAGCACAAGGCGATGGAAGAAGAGCAGAAAACGCTCGCCAGACGCCAGCAGCAGGACCAGGAAGCGACCGGCCAGGCACGCCGGGAAATGCAGGACGCGCTGGGCGAACTCGAGCGCGTCGATGCCGAGGAGCGAAAGCTGCTCGAGGCCCGCAACCGGCAGCAGCAGGTTCGAGAACAGAGCCGGCAGGCCTATCGCAAGGCGCGTGAGCAGCGCGAGGAGCATGCGCTCAAGATGGAATCGTGCCGCGCAAGCCTCGATTCGCTCAAGCAGGCGATCAAGCGCATGGATACCCAGATCGGCCAGTTGCAGGGCCGCTACGTCGAACTTTCCGAAGCGCTGGCCCAGGGTGATCGCCCGGTGCGCGAGCAGCAGACCGAACGCGACAGACTTTTGACCCGCAGGCTGGAAGTCGAAGAGCGCCTGAAGGCCTCCAGATCCGAGCTGGAGACCCTGGAGCAGCAGTGGAAAGAACACGATCGCAAGCGCCAGCAGGCGGCCGCCGAAGCGGAGAAGATCCGTCAGAAGCAGTCCGAGAACCGGGTGCACATGCGCGAGCTCGAAATCGAGACCGAGCGCTTCGCCGCGCGGGTCTCCGAGCTCGAAGGCGATCTGGAAGCGCTGGCGGCGGAATTGCCCGACGATGCAGAAGCGCAGGCCTGGGTGGACGAGCTTGGCCAGCTGGAAGAAAAGATCCGTCGCCTGGAACCGGTAAATCTGGCGGCCATTCAGGAATGCGAGCAGGAAGCCGAGCGCAAGGAATACCTGGATCGTCAGCACGCCGACCTGGTCGAGGCCCTGGAAACGCTGGAGCAGGCGATTGCTAGAATCGATCGGACCACGCGCACGCGCTACAAGGACACCTTCGAGAAGGTGAACAAGAACATGGAAACGCTGTTCCCGCGCCTGTTCGGCGGGGGACACGCGCACCTGGAAATGATCGGCGATGACT
>Ga0102940_1000536_pt1 | contig 25993 bp, 25 predicted proteins | sample SalPonR2_C_D1_MG_FD_78215 | JGI IMG/M metagenome (GOLD analysis project Ga0102940, IMG submission 78215) | Salt pond soil microbial communities from South San Francisco under conditions of wetland restoration - Salt Pond MetaG R2_C_D1_MG | ecosystem: Environmental > Aquatic > Marine > Intertidal... | reverse complement strand
TCAAAAGCGTATCTTAAAGGCTAAAACCAAGGCACTTTAAGCTCAGTCAAAAAAATACTTTTCCACTTAAAGCTTCTCTAGGCAGCGGAGCCTGCGGATCATCGTTCAACTGACCAGTCTGCGCCAGCTTGCTGGTAGCGGGGCTTTTGGGGGATGGGGCGCAGACTGGCCTTTGAGTTAGCACCAACTTGAAAAACAAACGAAATGAACAAAGAATCTTTCCTTAGGGAATTTATGGATGAAGTTTGGAATAAAAAGAACTTTCAAAAAATTGGACAGTATATCCATAATGAGTATACAATCCATCTCGACCCTGGCGACCCTTGGGAAGGGAAAACATTATCCCATTCCGAATTTAAGAATCGTATGGAATTAGGTTCTTTCGAGCCATTTCCTGACATGAAATTTGAAATAACTTCCGCTATTGAGGAGGAAAATTATGTGGCGGTCAATTGGATTTTAACAGGAACAAATCTTGGACAAATTGGAGAATATCCTCCAACTAAAAAAGCCATTAATACAAAAGGAATAACCATTTATCATTGCAAAGACAATTTGATAAGTGGACACACTCAGATTTTCGACAGAAAAACAGTTATGATACAATTAGGATTTATATAAATGAAGACAAAGAAAGAACTTAAAAACGAATACAAACAGATGAAATTTCCTATGGGTGTTTTTCAAGTGAAATGCACCGTGAATGGGAAATCGTTTATAGACAATAGTGTTGATATGGAATCTAAATGGAATCGTCATAAAATGGAACTTAAATTTGGAAACCATAGAAACAAAGATTTGCAAAACGATTGGAGCCAATTTGGAGAAGACAAATTTGAATTTGAAGTTTTATCAGAGCTAAAGAAAAGTGAAAAAGAAGTAAATGTGAATTATAATAAGGAATTAAAGTCACTGCAAGATATGTTATTGGAAGAATTGAAAATTGAAAAGATGTATTAAAAGCAGGTGCTAACATTTTGTATAAGTAATGGCAGGCGATGTACTAAACTTCAAGGTTTGTAACCCGCTCAAATTGCATAGTGGTTTGATAAGAATGAAGCCCGCAAACTGCCACTACTCATACAATTTACCGTTGCCAGCAATTAAGTATGATAGAATTGATAGAAAAGATATGCAGAAAAGAACTAGGAGAAACACCTAACTCTATAGTAGAAATAAAAGGATTCGGGACAGTAAACAGAGTCTTTGATGTTCAGACAAGAAAGAACAATTTTATATTTAGGATAAACGATGATTTGGGTAAGATTCTGGAATATGAAAAGGAAAAGTATTGTATTGATCAGGTAAGTGCTTTAAATATCCCCTCACCAAAAGTATTAAAAATTGGGCAGACAACAGAAAGGGTTTATATGGTACAAACGAAATTAAATGGAATAAACGGACAAATCTGTGCTGATAACGAAAAGAAAGAAATATGGGGAAAGTTAGGCGGTTATGCATCAAAGTTCCAAAGAATAAAACAAATCGGGAGAGATAGAAGTCTGGGTAAAGAATTCCATAAAAATTGGGAGTCTAAATTGAGCTATAATTTAAGTCAATTGAATGAAAATGATAGTTTAATTGTAAAAGGAAAAATGACTGCCCAAGAACAAACGAAAGCAAAGAAATGGATGTGTGAACTGAAAGGGAAGAAATATAAAATAGGTTTAGTAAATGGGGATTTATGCCCTAGAAATGTGATCTACAGAAGAGGAGAGGTTTATTTGATTGATTGGGGGGACAGCGGAAATAGATATTGTCCCTCATAGTGAAATTGGGATATTGATGATGAACAAGGAATGCAATAAAGAAGAATTCGAGTGTTTTTTGAGAGGAATGGGAATTAAGGGTTCGGGTTTCGAAGGAATAGAAGAAGAAATTAAGATAATCAATCTTCTAAATAGATTAGATAAATATAGATGGGCAGAAGACCACAACATTAAAAATATTGAAAGTTATGAAAAGCGGATAATTAAAGCATTAGATGAATTAGGTTAAAAACTGCTGGCAACAACTAAGAGCGAAAGTCGGCTGCAAGCCGAGACTTTCCGCTCTAGTGTTGTACGAATCCTTATCGGTTAAGAATAACCGGACGCACCCCGCTAAAATAATACTGCACGCCTAAGGAAATATCAAACTGATTAGTCCGGGTAATCGTCTCCTGATTAATACCATCTAAGAGCGTATTGAATCGGCTGCGGGCATAATTGTACTTAAAAATGGCTTCGATGCCGATGCCATTACTGGCAAAAATGGTGAATCCCGGACCAAATCCGGTCGCAAAAATAGTGGTGTTAATGCTCTGTTTCTGACCCCCGATAAAGAGATCATCCGAAGAATTACCAAAACCAAAACTGACTTCCGTAAAGAAGGCCAGATCATCATCCAAGGGGAAATAATAGCGGACAAAGGGTCCAAACAATAAATTGCTGTCTTCGGTACGGTCGGTACTGGGCTCTTTCAGCCGGCTAAAGGTGAAATCCATACTCAGCCCCAGGGCCAGTTCGTCCATGAGAAAGTAGCCGATATTAGGGGCAAAGTTGATCTGTAAGGAAGCAGGACCCTGACCTTCTGCTTCGGTATCCGTCTTCAAAAACTGAATGTCAGAGGAGGAGGAGGAAAAACCGAGGGTGGCTCCGGCGAGGAAATTACCCTGGTTGGTAAATTGGGCAACAAGTGGACCACTAAAATAAAACAGCGAGGCAATAAAAAGAAGGATTATTTTTTTCATGGCTCCAGGTTTTAGGAGCTTAAATAAGCTCATCAAGTTAATCGTGGACAAATTATACTACAATCAACCTAAACTAAAACCAGCTAGCAAATACTGACTTTTGCCAGCCGGGCAAATGAGAAAAATCAACCTACCATTGTGCCGCCCGTTGCTCCAATACCTGATCGGCTAAGACCAGCGCGGCCATGGCTTCTACAATGGGTACGGCCCGTGGAACCACGCAGGGATCATGACGGCCTTTACCGACTACCGTAGCCGCTTCGCCTTCGGTGTTTACGGATTCCTGCTCGGGTACGATGGTGGCTACCGGCTTAAAGGCAACCCGGAAATAGATATCCATACCATTACTAATGCCCCCCTGAATACCTCCGGAATGGTTGGTTTGGGTTTTGATCTCACCGGCTTCGTTCACAAAGATGTCGTTATGCTCTGATCCCCGCATACTTACGCCCGCAAAGCCCGAGCCATACTCGAAGCCTTTACAGGCATTGATACTGAGCATGGCTTTGGCCAACTGGGCGTGAAGTTTTTCGAAAGCCGGCTCCCCAATGCCGACCGGACAGCCCTCGATCAGGCAGCTAACTACTCCGCCAATGGTATCGCCGTCTTTACGTACCGACTTGATATAATCGATCATTTCTTCGGCTAAGGTAGGATCCGGGCAGCGTACGATATTCTGTTCCGTTTGGGAGAGATCTAGCTCCTGGTATTTTTTGGCGACCGCCAGATGACCCACCTGGCTGACGTAAGCCTGAATCTTGATGTCCATCTGACGCAGCATCAGCTTGGCAATGGCACCGGCCGCTACCCGGGCTGCGGTCTCCCGGGCGGAAGATCGACCCCCACCGCGGTAATCCCGCCGGCCGTATTTCTCATGGTAAGTATAATCCGCGTGGGAAGGGCGGAACTTATCCGCAATGTGGCTATAATCCTTGGACCGGGCATCGGCATTATAGATGACCATCCCGATGGGCGTGCCCGTGGAATAGCCCTCAAAGACACCACTCAGTACCTGGGCGGTATCACTTTCCTTGCGCTGGGTGACAATCTTGGATTGACCGGGCTTGCGTCGACCCAGTTCTGCCTGAATAAAATCTTCATCAATCGCTATCCCCGCCGGACAGCCGTCAATAATAACCCCAATGGCTTTGCCGTGGGATTCTCCAAAGGTCGTTATACGAAATAATTTACCGAATGTATTTCCTGCCACTTGTTAATGATTTTCTTTATTCGAAATTTCCTGCGCTTGTGCAGGATATTAAGGTATATTTTTTATCCACCTTGCTCCTTGTCTAAGCAGGGTAGATTGATTCTAAGCCGTGTCCTATTCATATGTGCCGTTAGGCACAAAACGTGGGTAGATAGGAATGCTTATCATCCTAAAACGGTGCCGTTAGGTATCGAACGTGATCTTTGGTATGAATTACGTTCCGTACCTAAAGGCACGGCGGTCTTTCACTAAGCTCTTTTTCTACCCATATCCTGTCCCTACGGGACAATGACAAAACTGATTTTTAGAACCAATCACCTCGGCATTATCGAATGGGGACTGTATCCTACTAAGCTCTTTTTCTACCCATATCCTGTCCCTACGGGACAATGACAAAACTGATTTTTAGAACCAATCACCTCGGCATTATCGAATGGGGACTGTATCCTACTAAGCTCGGGCTGACTACCAGCATCAATCACTTCCAGGAACCCTAAAGGCGCCCGCCCATTAATCGAAAACAGCCCAAAAGTAATAAAAAGTGAAATGATGGAACTCATTTTAGCTTTCTTTGTTCCTATACTTGTACTTTTGTTTTACGATACGAAGCGACAGCTGATTGACCTTAAGAGAATTTATTGACGAAGATGCAGTTTGAACCGAAAGACTTATTTGAAAAGCTAGAGTTTGATAAGATCATTGACCTTACGGTAAAAGAGTGCCTGGGAGAACTGGGCGTGGCAGCCGTACAGGCTATTCGCCCCTCTACCGACCTGGCCAAAATACGACAATCCCTATCAGAGGTGGCAGAGATGCGTTTGTCCATCGAAGAAAATGATCATTTCCCCGGTGCTGCCTACCAGGAGATCAACGAGGAACTAAAAATGCTGGATATTTCCGGCTACGTTTTAGCGGAAGAGGGCCTGCAGCGCATCAATACCATCCTGATACAAACCCGCGATATTTTTTCCTTTTTCAAACCGGAAAAGCGTGAGTTGTACCCGCATTTATACCAAATCATTCAGTCGGTTACTTTTGACGAAAGTCTGATTAAGGAAATTGAAAAAGTGATCGATGAAGAGGGGAATATCCGCCCGGATGCTTCCCCGGAACTGGCGCGTATCAGACGTGCCATCAACAGCAAGCAGCGAGAACTGGATCGGGTCTTCCGGGGTATTATTCAACAATACCGGGGTAAAGGTATGCTGACCGATAATGTGGAGAGCTTCCGTAATGGTCGGCGCGTACTGAGTGTGCCGGCGGAATACAAACGCCAGGTACGGGGGATCATTCACGATGAATCTGCCAGTGGTAAAACAACCTTTATTGAGCCCGAAAAGGTGATCGATATCAATAATGATATCTTTGATTTACACCAAAAGGAAAAACGGGAGATCTATCGCATTCTAAAAGAGCTCTCGGCACTCTTGCGCCCCTACATTCCGCTGATGCGCATCTACCAGGGCTTATTGGTGCGTTTTGATGTGGTCCGGGCGAAAGCCAGATTGGCCGTGCGGATCAAAGGAGAGCAGCCTACCTTACAGGAAAAGCCTACGTTCAAGATTATTCAGGGCTATCATCCGCTGCTCTTACTTAAGAATAAACAATACGCAAAAAAGACGGTGCCTTTCACCCTGGATCTGCACAAACCGAATCGCCTGCTGATGTTGAGTGGCCCTAATGCCGGTGGAAAATCCATCACCCTGAAATCGGTGGGATTGATTCAGCTGATGGTGCAATCTGGCTTTTTAGTTCCGGTCGACCCCATTTCGAAACTGGGTATATTTGAGCAGTTTTTTGCCGACATTGGCGATCAGCAGTCCCTGGAAGATGATCTGAGTACCTACAGTTCGCACCTGAAGAATATGCAGACGTTTCTAAAGTCTGCTAATGACAAGACCTTGGTGCTCATTGATGAGTTTGGTAGTGGTACCGATCCGGCCATCGGTGGTGCAATTGCGGAGGCTATCCTTAGAGAAATGAACTTTAAAGAGATCTTTGGGGTGGTGACCACCCACTATTCCAACCTTAAGATTTTTGCCTTTAAAGCCAAGGGTATTGTCAACGCCTCTATGCACTTTGATACGGATACCTTATCGCCTACCTACGAGCTGAAAGTGGGTAAACCTGGTAGCTCTTATGCTTATGAGATCGCCGAGAAAAGCGGTTTGCCGAAAGGCGTGCTAAAAAATGCCAAAGACCGATCGGGTAAGAAAACCAAGGCGGTCGATGAATTATTGGTAGAGCTGCAACGCGAAAAACAGCAAGCCAGCGAGCAGCTGGAGTCCCTGAAGGACAAAGAGGTCAAGCTGGAGCGACTCATCAAAACCTACGAAAATCTGCACCGGGATCTGGAATACCGCCGCAAGCGGATGAAAATGGAAAGCAAGGAGACCGAATTGCAGGAAGTGGCGCGCTTCAATAAGGAGTTCGAGCAGATTATTCGGGAGATTAAGGAAGAGAAGAACCTCGAAAAAGCCAAGGAAAAGGCGAAAGAGATTCGGGAGAAAAGGGAAGAAGTCTCCAGGGATGTCAAAAAGCTCCGGGAGGATATCTATTACAAACCCAATAAGAATAAGCAATCTCGTCCCATCAAAGAGGGGGATTTTGTGAAAATGAAAACGGGGGGCTCCACGGGGACGGTAGAAACGATTGATAAAACAGTCGCAACGGTGCAAATGGGCATCATGCGTATGAAAATAAAGCTGCACGATCTACAATTAGCCGACCAACCACTGGAAGTGAAGAAAACCAAGAGCGTACATACTCGCGGACTTACGCAAACGGCCAATTTCCAAAGTAAAATTGATATTCGGGGCATGCGTTTCGAGGAAGCGCTGCAAGTCGTGGAGGAATTCGTAGACCAGGCACTGATGACCAATGCCAGTAATCTGGAGATCGTACACGGAAAGGGGAGTGGGGTACTACGGAAAGCGGTAAGAAAAAAGCTGAAAGAATACAACGTCGATATGGATGTCCGCCATCCGGCTCCCGAGCAAGGAGGCGACGGCGTCACGCTGATCGATATTTCCTAGTGCCTATTTTTTATGATCCGGTCCCTTATCAACACTTCTGGCTTTTTCGTGAAAAGCAGGGCCACTGGGCTTGTGTTGTTTTTGTTTATGGGGGTTGTAAGCGTGGGTCGTCCGGGTTTCTTCCAGATAGATCAGTTCCTCAGAGATGGCAAGACCTTCTGGTAAATCTTTAAAGCCCAGCTCTTTATCCATGAGTATTTCAATCTCTAATTGGTAGTCCTGGTCTTCTTCGGAAATAAAGGAAAGGGCGATTCCTTCTTCTTCGGCGCGCCCGGTACGACCAATGCGGTGAATGTATTTTTCCGGCGTCTCCGGCAGGTCAAAATTGATAACGTGGCTCACCTGATTGACGTCCAGCCCCCGCGCAATAATATCGGTGGCAATCAGGCAGCGTACCCTTCCCTGCTCAAATTTATCGACTACTTTGAAGCGGTAATTCTGTGACTTTGAGGAGTGAATAATATCCAGGCTTTCGCCAAAATCGGGTAGTAGACGCTCGTACAGCAGATCGGCCAGTTTTTTGGTTTTCACAAACACCAGCACTTTTTTCATTTCCTGGTTTTGTTGTAAGAGCAGTTCCAGGAGATTGGCTTTGGTGTGGAAGTTCGGTACACGGTAAGCGTATTGCCGGATATTCTCCAGGGGAGCACCCGAGGGGGCCACTTCAATCTTTTCGTAAAAATCCGTAAAGCCCTGGATGACTTTCTCCACTTCCGGAGTCATAGTGGCAGAAAACATCAAATGCTGTCGCTTCCCGGGCATAAAATAAATTAACTCTTCCAGCTGGGTCTTGAAGCCCAGTGCCAACATTTCATCTACCTCGTCTAGTATCAGGTGCTGCAGCTTTTTAGTTTTGAGGACACCATCCTTTAGTAGATCAATCAGTCGTCCGGGGGTACCCACCAGGAGGTCAACGCCCACTTCGACTTCGGCTTTTTGTCGGCGGATATTGGCACCACCGTAGACGCCGACGGCTTCAAAGGTCATGTAAGTGACTAACTTCTTTGCCTCCTCCACCACCTGGCTCACCAACTCGCGCGTGGGAACAACCACCAGAATCTGAGGGTGGGTAGATTTGGTAAACTTCCACATACGAATAGTCGGCAAGAGATAAGCAAAGGTCTTACCCGTACCCGTCTGGGCAATGCCTACGATGTCTTTACCTGACATAATCGGCGCAAAAGTTTTTGCTTGAATCGGTGTGGGGGTGTCTAGTCCCAGATCATCAAGTGCATTTTGTAGAGAACGTCCGATATTTAAGTCCGAGAACTGCATGGTAGTGTCAATTTGGCGATGAACTACAAAGGTAGGGGTTTTTCCTTTACCCTTGCCAAATACTTATAGCTTGACGACGATCATACTCTGTTCTGCCCGTTTGACGCTGGCGTGAAATTTCCGGAAGGCCTCGTAATCTTCGACTTCACCACGGTGCCGGTGAAAGGCAATCTCCCTTTGAATACGCAGGGATTGCCCTTCCCGTTGGCAAGTCAGTCGGTAGTTTCCGAATGGGCTCTCAATTAATTTCTCAGCCCTGGGCATACTTTCTATTTCCCAGCCGGGAGGAAGCTTGAGCTGGATTTCGAGGGTTTCCTGAAAGTCACTACCGCTAATGACCGGATATTTGCGTTCCTGATCTTTAGGAGGGACGGAAAGGTACGCTGAGATTTTATTGATGGGGATAAAGATCCGTTTTCCGGTCTGACTGACGTACTTGCTGGATATACCCCGGTAGCTGTAGGCCGCACAGGGCGTCTCTTCTTCTGCCGTAATGCTGTAATCCTCTAATTTGAAATTGGGAATACTGAGTTGTTTTAATACCCAATCCCGCTTTTTATCGGCCGTATAGCTGTGGCTCAAATAGCGAAAAGATTCATGTTGTTCTCCGAACAACTGGCTATTATAGCTTATTTGGGCGGCACCGAGACTATCAATATTAACCTCGGCCTGGATAAGCTCTCTGTTTTCTGCTTTGGCTTGCCGGGGGGTACTGACCAGCTGACCACCTTCCCCGGTGACGAGTAGCGCTTTTCGATTGTAATTTCCTTCTCCTATATAACCCATGGGGTAGTGGTTACTGGTACACTCTAACCATAGATCCTCATCGGGTACGTACAGGATAACGTGGTTGAAAGCAGGATAGGCAAAATCTTCGGTGAGGGCATATCGACGACTTCCATTATGGATGAGTGCCGGATATGCTTTGATATCCGCTACTTTGAGCAAAGACATCATATAATTGGTAAGTGCTTTACAGTCGCCGTAATTATTCTCGGCTACGTAGCTTGCCGTAAAAGGTTGCCAGCCACCAATCCCTAATTGCACACTGACGTAGCGCATTTTCTCCTGCAGATAATCGTAGAGTACCTGGACTTTTTCCCGTTTGGAAGCAGTGTTAGTCAATAGGCTTTGTACCTCTTTTTCCACGAAAGTGGGTAGCTCATCCCGTCCCAAGTATAAATCCTGCATAAAGGAGCCGTAAGCCGACCAGGAGGACAGGCTACCCTTAAATTTGTCAATGGTGAATTCGGAGGGAGCGGTCAGCACCTTAGGTAAAATATAGTAGGCGCCGGGTGCATAAGGTTCCTGATAAGTAGCCATTAGGTCCTTTACCGACCAGTGATAGCGTTTTTTGCCGGCGGTGGTAGAGATTTGGGGTTCAATCTCGGTATTCAGGTGGCGGTAAAAGAGCTGCTGCTCCTCGGGTAACTCTACGGTGAAGGAACTTCTGACGACCGCTTCGCCAAATTCCTGCGGATGCCAATCCGGGAAAAGGGCAAATTCAATGCCTTCAATGGTTTTGGTATATTCCCAAACAATCGTATAGGGATAAGTGGGCTGTGCCACTTCCACGTATTGCACGCGGCTATCCTGATAGACGGAGAAGCCATCGGCGCGGGCGATGTCCTTATATTCTGATTTGGCAATTTTGCGGATTAGATTACCCTGGGCATCGTAGAGGACCACATAGAAATCATTAATCTTACTATCGCTATCATAGGTGATGTACAGCTGATTAGCATCGCTTTCTTCATTCATTACGGTTATCACCTCCTGCACCTGTAGGATACCCGAACTGTGACTCGTCACTTTGAATTCCTGATCGGAGGATTGTACGATCTGCTCCGGATCACTTAATTTAAGCAGTGGATTAATCCGACTAACGGCTAATTCAGGGCGTTCTTTCTTTTGGCCACTTAGGCTGAGCGCCAAAAAAAGGAATAGGAGGAAAAAGGTAAATGGTTTCATGGGATGAAATATCTTAGTATAGCAAAGAAGGATTTGATTCCCCCTTTGCTATAAGTTTAATAAAAGCTTATTCTTCGCTGTAGCGCAGTACCAGTTGCTCGGTTTGTTTCTCGACGATGAGATCAAAGAACTTTTTTAGCCCGGCGTATTCATCCGGTAGGAATGTTGTTTTATTGATTTCCAGTGTACTATTAATATTAAGGATACCACCCACCTGATTGACCGAATACCGAAAGATGGCGCCGTGATCTGGTAAAGCCATATTAATGGGTTCGGGTGCCGACTCTAAGGCGTAGCCTTTGGGCAACTCCATGGCCATGATATACTGGTGGTTGATGGGGTAATTAAAGTCTACGGGAAAGGCTCTTTCTTCTAATTTTAGTGGGTTCTCCTCAAAAATGGGATTGATCACGGGGGAGAAATAAATAAAATCTCCATTGATCATCGCGGAATTCGGGATGCTGAATTCCATTTTTGAGCGAAAGTCTTTCGAGATATTTTTGCTTTGAGGAACCTCTACTTTGGTGATTTCTATGTCGGGGATTTCTTCGGTGTAGCTTTTTTCATACCAGTCTTTGGCATCTTCACCGTCTAACACATTACGAACGGAAACGGCGGCATAACCACCCAGTAGTTCGGACATAGAACCGCTAATTTCTCCTTCTTCGTCCATGGTGACGTTAGCCATGTGCAGGGTCTTACTGGGGGCCACCGGAATCTGAATCCACTGCGCATTTGCAGGATCCACCACCAGACCGACGTTACCGTTTAGGGCTTCTGAGCGAACGAGTCCCATTGGGCGCTGGGCATCACCCAGGTCCAGGACCAGTTGTTGCTCTTCAAACAGGGCTAAGACCATGACGTGGTTAAATTGACTAAGAATAGGGTAGAGCTGAAGCATTTTTCCGTTCTCCCGGGTGCTTACGAGCACCGGATAAGCGGTAATTCCTTCCTGACGTAACATGCCCAATAGTAATAGATTCATATCGCCCGCACTGGCTATTTTTTGTTCATAGCAGTCGCCTAGCTTATCATCCGTATAGATGCCATATTCACCATTCCATTCTATCATCTTGTTAATGTGATGATAGATGATTGCCGCTTTTTCCACTTTGCTGCTGGCCTGGGCCAGTTGACTTTTCAGAGCGGCGTTTAAATCTTTAAAGTTTCTTTGTCGTTCGATTTGTTTTCCAAAGTGATCAGATTCTAGGAGTCGTTCGGATAATTGATTCCAATCCGTCATGTGTGGATCATATACCTGATTGATCCGAGTAGCCTTAAGTTGGTAGCGCACGCGAGCCCGGTAGTCGTCCATATTGGTGATATAGGGCTCTTCTTTCAATGCGGGGACATCTTTCATAACCAGATGAGTACGACTTACCTGTAAATTGGCTGTACCCCGCTGAGAAGCCTGTGCACCGTTATTGATGGAAACATTGTACCGCCTTTGGATCCCCTCCTGCTCCGAAACATCTAATGGTCGACCCTGTGTAATACCCGTGTAGTCGTACCATTCGGGAATATCTAAATCGTATTGGCTCCACCGAACGGGAATTTCATATTGGAAAAACCACTCTGGAAGGTTTTGTAGATAGGGCGAGTAATATTCATACTCGTATTCAATAATGGAGCCCTCTTGTAAATCGGGGAAGGAGAATTTTACCTGCGTCCAGTTCTCATTATAAGGCTCTGTGAAAAAGTCTTTTTTCTTCAGCTTTTCGGTGGAGCCATCGGGGTTGTGTACCATCGCATTGAGACTGCTGACTTTCTCTTCTGAATAATAGGATATCGCAATGTCGCCGTAGTCAAAGGCAGAGCGATCCAGAATTTTGATTCGCTTGTGGCGCTTGAAAATATAGGCGGGCTTTCCACGATTAAAATCAAAGTCCACACCACCGACATCGAAAAGAACCACGGCGGTGGCACTGCTATCGGGTTGGTAGACCGTCATGCTAAGATCCGCCTCGGGAACTTTACCAAATTTTTCCGGTTCCTGGGCAAATAAACCAATACTACTGAGTAACAATAGGAGGCAGAGATACGCTTTGTTGGGATTAATAGTTGATTTCATTAGGATTATAATTAGATGAATAAAGACAGACCAGGGGAACCTGCAAGGGTAAGCAGGTCCGAATAGGTTTTGTTATACTATTTGTACTTAGGTAGAAAGAAGAATGATAAAGCTCTAATTCAAGTGGAAGGTGTACTGAGGCCTTCGTCTAATGGGTAAAATATAATTTTTTTTATTTTTCTACAATAAGAACTCTGATTTTGTGGAAAAATTATTCCTCTCTTTTATTTTTTCTGTACCGTTGTGCATTTTTGGCTCAAAGTGAATTCGTTTGGTAAGGACCAGCGCGGAGGGCAAATTGGTGGTAGCCACTCTTTCTCAATGATTAAATCAAAATGTATAATTATATTTTACTCAGGCGTAATTTTCTTGCTAATATCAACCTGTTTTGTGTTCCTCAAAATCCGTCATGCTCCTTTTGCATACGCATTAATATCTGCTCGGGTCAGTAAATCTGGATTTCTAAAGCCGGAGAGTAGGATCTACCTTTTTTTGATCAGGTTTTTTCTTCAGGCGAATTAGCATCTGACGACAGATTTCCTGGTTTAATACTGTTCTTTTTCATTGGGAAAGTCCAGTGTTTTGACATCCGTGACGTACTGGCCGATGGCCTTTTGTATCGTTTCGAATAAATCCAGGTAGCGTCTCAAAAAGCGAGGGTGAAAATCTTTGGTGATACCCAGTAAATCGTGCAGAACCAGTACTTGGCCGTCACAACCGGCGCCGGCGCCGATACCTATAGTTGGAATAAGTAAAGCATCTGATACCTGGGTCGCCAGTTTGGCGGGTATCTTTTCCAATACAATACCAAAGCAACCTAGCTCCTGCAGCATCTGGGCATCTTCGATGAGTTGATTGGCCTCTTCCGTCTCTTTTGCTCTTACGGTGTACGTACCAAATTTATAAATGGATTGAGGAATCAAGCCAAGGTGGCCCATTACGGGGATTCCAGCCGAAAGAATGCGTTTTACGGATTCGGCAATTTCCACTCCCCCTTCCATTTTGACCGCGTGGGCGCCCGATTCCTTCATGATCCGAATGGCTGACTCCAGGGCCAGGCGGGAATTCCCCTGGTAGGAGCCAAAGGGCAAGTCTACGACGACCAGGGCGCGTTTTACGGCGCGGACTACCGATGAGGCATGATAGATCATCTGATCGAGCGTAATGGGCAGGGTGGTTTCGTGACCGGCCATTACATTTGAGGCCGAGTCTCCAACCAGAATAACGTCAATGCCAGCGGCATCGACGATGCCCGCCAGGGAGTAATCGTAGGCGGTCAGCATGGCAATCTTTTCTTTTTGCCGCTTCATGGCCTGAAGCACATGGGTAGTGACGCGTTTCACTTCTTTTTTCTGTACAGACATAAGATCTTGATCTAGAGATTTGGTCTGGCCAATTCGTGTTTTTTCGGCAAGACATCGGTTACGGTTTATATGATTCTTTTGCAAAAGGAGATCAAATATAGTTAATATTCCCGATGCCTTTTTGTATTTGCATTACCTTTCGGGAAAAAGGGAATTTAATGTACTTTGGCCTAAAATTAAAATTCATGCGTTCCTCCATCTGGCTATTTTTTTTACTTTTATTATCAAGTAGTTGTACCACCGATTTTGAACTGGCGGCCCCCTGGCGCGATGTCCCCGTTGTTTATGGTTTTTTATCTTTACAGGATACGGCCCATTATATCCGGGTGGAAAAGGTCTTTCTCGAACCGGATGGGGATGCCCGGCAGATTGCCGAAATTGCGGACAGTATCTATTATGGTCCCGAGGTTCGGGTTTTTCTGGAGAAAATTAATAGCGGCCAACGCTTTGAATTAGATCGGGTAAATGGTAGTGCGGAAGGTTATCCACGTGCCAGCGGACCTTTTGCGGAGCAGCCCAATATTCTGTATAAAATTCGGGCGGAAGATTTAAACCTGCAGCCGGGAAGACCGATTCGGCTCATTATTGACCGCGGTGCTCAGGCGGCAGAAGTAAGAGCGGAAACGGTGGTGTTAGACGAGATTACCATCCGTGAATCTAATCCTCCTAGTCCGGTAAATATGGGCTACGAGCGAAATATTAACTTTGTTTTTAACGTGGGGGAGGCCGCACAGCTTTTTGATCTGCGCTTACGCATCCATATCCAGGAGCAGCGCTCAGGTATATCCGAATTGATCACCAAAGAATGGGGCCTGGTGGATGATCTTCAGCGGTCTTCTTCGGAGGGCCGGGTAAGTGTGGGTATCACAGGCGAAGCTTTCTACCGCTTTTTGAGAGATGTGCTCGAGCCGGAAGCAGGTTTGCGAAGAGACTTACTGGGTTTTGATGTAGTGATTACGGCTGGCGGATCGGAATTTGTGGAGGTATTGCGTTTGCAGGAAGCCAATGCCGGGCTGACGAGTGCCCAGGATATTCCGCAATATTCAAATATTTCGGAGGGCCTGGGGATTTTTACTTCCCGCTCAATGGCAATCCGCGAAGATTTACAAATCACGGCCAGCTCATTGGATTCTCTGCGGGAGGGTATTTACACGCGAGATTTAGGTTTTTAATAGACCCACATATCGCGGTGTTTAATAAAAACTTTGGCCAGATTTTCGGCATCGGATATTCCGCGGTGGTGGATGCCCGTAAATTCGAACCCTTCTTTTTCAACCGTGCGTTTGAGCCCTCTGGGCCGGCGTAATCGCTTGAATTCCTGATATTGCCGCTTTAGGTTTATGTGGTGATCACTGATCCAGTCGCTCTCCATATCGTGGAGTACACAGTCTTGTACCAACATTTTCTTGTCAAAATTCCCCCAGGAGCAGAGTAGGTAAGGTTCGTCAAAAACTTCAATCCAGTCCTGAAAAACTTCAATGACTTCGATAAAACCATCCGCCCGGTTGATCTGTGCCTGATCGATGCTCGTTAATTCCTGGCAAAAATAGGATAGGTAAGGATTCAGTATCGGTTTAATAAACCGGTTGAAACTACCCAGTACCTCACCGTATGGATTTACTTTAACGGCACCGACTTCAATGGTCTCCTGCGTTTTTGAAGGTGGCGCCCCTTCCCAGCAAGTCGCTTCCAGGTCGTATATAATGAAATTCAAATGCTTACTTTTTAATCCAACAATACGATACTAATAACCTATTTCTCCCTAATTAAGGTTTTCAGTTCCTCTATTTGTTGTTGCAATTCATCAATTTTTTTCTCGAGCGCCGCATTGTTGTCAATCGTCATCTCGTCTACAAAAACGGCATTGGCCAGCGACATCCCAAAAATGCCTCCGATGAGTACAATGGTACCAAAGTAAACACGCGTCAGCCATACCAGCCAGCGTTTATCCAATAGTGGAATCACTTCGTCCGGGATTTCATTCCAGCCTTCAATTGTAAATAATTGAAAGATATGATAGGCCGAAATAATGGGATCACCAAATTTATCCGGAACAAGCTCTGCGAAAAAATGGCAGGTAACAATTGCTAACAAAAAATTCAGGAAAAATAAGGCTGCCAATACAAATACAGAAGCCCGTAAGGCCCTGCCGAGACCTTCCAGGACCTGCCCCAGATTCGGAATAAACCGAATAAAACGAACCAGGCGGGTGATGCGGAATAAACGTAATATGAGGAAAAGAGAAGTGTCAGGAATAGTCAGCACGTGGGTCAGCAAGGTGGGTAAACTCAAGACCACAATCGCAAAATCAAAGCGGTTCCAGCCTTTTTCGAAGTAGCCCTCTTTACCTAGTACGCGTATTTTTACGGCAGCTTCGAAGACGAAGAAACCAATGAATAACTGATCAATGACCTCAAGCGTCAAGTTGTTCTTGAACTGGGGGAAATACATCAAAAATATGACGATAGCATTCAGGGTGATCGCGATCATCATATTCCGCTCCGTCATGAATAATCGTCGTAGCATATTTGTTGGGTCTTGCACGCCAAAGGTAGGAATTCTTTCCCAAAAAGTTTCTTATATTGGAGTACTACCAATTGTGACTTTGGTGATTCTATTCGTCCTTATTAGGAACCATAATAATGAAAACCAATGAAAAATTACTTGCTACTCCTTTTTATTTTTCTTTTCTCGTATTCGGCTTTCGCCCAAAAAAGTAACCCCAGAGAAGTTCGTAAAGGCATGAGTATGGGGGTTAAGGAAGCCTTCACCGTAGACGTGGTAAACCTCGACGACAAAGAAGTCGAAAAACTACTAATGGACTATCTCAAAGAGTACAAGGGACGTAAAAACCCCAAGCGGGATCGAAAGAATAACGAAATCTTTACCGATGATGCCGAAATACCGGTACTCAGTGCGAATACGATTGATATCTATGCAACCATCGAAGGGAAGGGAGACAACTCAACCGTGGTGTTTTGGTTTGACCTGGGTGGTGCTTTTTTGTCGAAAGATCAGCACGGCGATAAAATGGAGGCTCTCAGCGAATGGTTATACGAATTTGGACGCCTCACTCGCTCGCGTACGATTGAACTCGACCTGGAAGCGGAAGAAGACCGCTTAAAAGAATTAAATAAGGACTTTGACAAACTCGTCAAAGAGCAAGAGAAACTGGAAGATACCATCGAGAAAGCTAAACAAATGATCGCCGATGCAGAGGAAGGGCTAAAAGAGAATGCGAAAGATCAAAATAATAGCCAGACGACCATCCTCGAACAACAAAGGCTAATCGACAATATCAAAAAGCAATTAAAAAAGGTAAATTAATCGAAAAAACCGGTGATGCGTAAATTACTTTCTTTTGCCTTTTTGCTATTGTTTGTCCAAACAGGGATTTCACAAACGATGATCTCCTTCAAAGACGCCATGCCTTACGATGAGAATCGCTATGCCGACATCAAGGCGAGCCCCTATCTCTTCGATACTTTCGTAAAAGGCTGGATCACCGATGTAGAAGGTCAGCAATACCAGCCGGTCTCTATGAATTACAATGGTTATAGTCGTGCTTTTGAGGTGCGACAAGAGGATCGCTTTATTAGTCTTTCTCCGGAATACTACGCTCGGATTGACTTGTTGCCGGAAGGCCAAAGCGATACCAGTACTTTCGTAAAAAATGTCCACCCCGATTTTCGGGGAGCATTTGTCCAGCGCGTTTATGAGTCTGGTCAAATTGTACTGATAAAGCATTTTCAGGTAGGACTGAACGAAAATGTCAAAAACGTTCCTAATGGTACGGTGGTTGTCAAGCGATTTAGCCCCCGGGATAATTGGTATTTACTGACGAAATCGGATCAGCAACTCTTGAAGCTAGAGGGGAATAAACGGAGGCTTCTTAAGACTTTAGGTCATGAAAAAGTACTTAATTCCTTTCTAAAAGAAAATAAGTCGATTGATCTGGATACTAATCAGGGAATGCAGGCATTGATAACGGAATGGGAAAAACTGGCTTTCTAGTTAAGGCCTAGTGCTTTAGTGATTTCAGGCCATGCTTCAGATGATATTACTGAGCCATCAAATTGGGCACCTGCACCTGCCAGTAAACGAATACAGTTAATTTGTTGGCCTTGATTTCGCTTCGGCTCTTTTTGTTGTACGGCATGGATCGCCCAGCCGATCGGGGGGCTTCGAAATTCATTATCCAGATCATTTAATGGCATGCCTGTCTTTATCAGTGCACCTACCATCGTATCTGATCCGGTGTAGGCAGCCCAATGCAAGCAAGTTCCTCCGTGCACGCCTTTATGCGTAAGCTTAGGCTGATGACTAAGGTAGAGCAAGCCCAATTGATCCGTATATAAGCTACAGGCAGCAATTAGGGGGGTATCTTTTCCCGGTAGGAGAGGCCCATTTATATTTGCTCCTTTGTTTAGTAGCAACTCGGCCATGGCTAAGGCGGAGTTTTCTGATAAGTACCCTTCAAATACGGCGTCGCAAAGAAAATGTAGCGGGTGAGCAATATTCTGCTGTTTTAGTCCCCAGTGAATAGGTTTATTTACCAAACCAGGGTATTGAGTCAGTATCCGGGTAAAAGCTAAGATATCTCCATTTCGGATAGCGGTCATCAGGTTCATATTAAACGAAGTCTTCGCTTTCCCAATTATCCTCTTTTTCTTTAGATAATTCTTTTAATTCCAGCTCGTCTTGCCGCCGTGGGACGTAGCCCGTTTTTTTGCGGATATCCCGAATTTCTTTTTCCAATTGTTTCTCTTCCCATTCTGGCGTTAGAATGCCCGTGCCAGGGAAACCAAAGGTAGTCAGGTAATGAATGATCAAGCCTACCGACCAGGGCAGCATGGGGAAGAAAAACCATAGCTCACGATCACCATCTGCAATCGTAGCCAAATTGATGGCAAAAAAGAAAAAGCCAACACCAATGAAAGCAGCCAGGTGTTTATAGAACTGTTTTTTCTTTTGTACGCGCTTTTGAGCGGCAGTCAGTACAGGATCGGTCATAGTAAAAATTATTTTGTAGTAAATTAAGGTTCCGAGCCACGATTTCCTAATTTATTCGATTAGCTCAGGTAAATTACCGAAATAGGTAATATACCGCTAGCGAATGACGATGATTTTAATCAAATCTACCGCTTTTTGCCGAAAGGCCTGCCCGGAAATACTCCGCCAGGTCGGAACCGCTGGCCAGGGATCCAATAAATGAACCTGATATATCTGTATCCCCCGATCCGGCAGTACCCGGTATTCCACACCGGCCAGGACCACCGCGTGGGCGCCTTGCTCATCAACCAGACCGACAATAAGTGGCCATTTATAGGCCAGAGCAGTTATTATTTTTCGGTCATCAATAGAAAGCCTTTGGGCAAAAACGCGTTGGCCCTGGCCCTCAAGGGTAGGTTGCCAGCCTTCCAGAGCCAATAAGATCTCCTGGCTGTTGGCTGCTTGATTGGGTTGAGCATAGCCGAAGATTTTCTTCACTAAATCACCCTGCGCCACGGGCAAGCCATGGTAGTTGAGCACCATCTGTATACTGGCCGCCCAACACCAATTGGAGCGCAACTGCTTTCCCCCATTGAGAGTATTGGCCGCTAAGTGCTGAAATTCTTCCGTATTAATCCCCACCAGATACCGGTCCGGACCAATTTGCTGCATCCGTTGTCCCAAAAGTGAGGACGATACGAATAGGAGACTGAGTGTTAGGATATGTAAGCCATTAATCACGTAAGTCTAGTTTGCTGATTACTGGAAAATGGTCAGAAGGGTATCGCTGATTTTTCGAATCGGTCAGAATCGCCGTCTGGATGGGCTGTACTCCGGGACTGACAAATATATAATCAATACGGCGCTTAACTTCACTATCCCAGGAAAAACCAGTGAATGTACCCTCGGGGCCGAGGGAAGGGAAATTACCCGTGGTGAAGGTATCTTTCATTTGATTAGCGAGCAGTTGTATGGGGTCGGTATCAGGGGTGAGATTCAGATCGCCCATGAGAATGACCGGATAGCCTTTTGTATTTTTTGCCTGGATTTGCTCAAGAATCAGTTTTACCGATTCCGCCCGGGCTTCCTGACCGATATGATCAAAGTGCGTATTGAATACCCAGAAGGCTTTACCCCCTTTGGGTTTAAACAATCCGTAGGTACAAATTCGATTCAGCGCGGCGTCCCATCCTTTAGAAGGCCTTTCCGGGGTAGGCGAAAGCCAGAAGGTTCCGTGATCTTTAAGTTTTACTTGTTCACTGTCGTAAAAAACGGCGGAAAATTCTCCCGACTGTCCGCCGTCGTCGCGCCCCACCCCAATATACTGGTAGTGGGGGAAGGCCTGGTCAATATAATCCAGCTGGTGTTTCAGGGCTTCTTGTACGCCCATGATCACCGGAGCGTGGAAGCGCACCTGGCTGACCAGGAAATCTTTGCGCTGGTCCCAGGCATTGGGGGCGTCCTTAGGATTATCATAGCGTATATTGTAGGTCATTGCGGTAATCTGCTGGCTCTTACCAGGAAAGGCAAAAGTAGCTAATAGGCTGATCAGTAGTAGGAAACGTAGCATTGCTTAAGGCTTTAAATGAGCCTGCACCCCAATGGGTACAAGCTCAATAGTTCTTATTTATCGTCGTCAGATTTATTGGGACTCATTTCTAAATCATTGGCTTTCCTGGGAAGCATCTCATCGCGCATAGCCGTATGCCAGACAAAACTGGCAATTACGGTAGCCGCCTGTGCCAGGTCTTCGGCTTGCAGGTGGTCCCAGTTGTCCATATTAGAGTGGTGGGTCCGGCTAGAATAAGCAATCGGATCCTGGATGAACTGAAAACCCGGAATACCTACGCCATCAAAAGCCAAATGATCCGTACCTCCGGTATTGCTGAGAGTTAAAGTCCCGGCACCTAATTCTTTAAATGGAGAAAGCCAGGCCCTGAAGATGGGCATTACGGAGGAATTCCCCTGGAGGTAGACCCCTCTGACCTTTCCGGTACCATTATCGAGATTGTAATAGGCGGAAATTTTCTTTTGATCTGACTTCAAGGATTGCGGGGTATAACTTCCCGGAGCTACTTCCGCAAAATGATTCGCTACATAGGCCCGGGAGCCGTAAAGCCCTTGTTCCTCTCCGGTCCAAAGCGCCAGGCGTAGTGTCCGACGCGGTTGTACGCCGGTCTCCTCAATGACTTTCAGTAAAATGCGAGCCGCTTCCATCATGACCGAAGAGCCGGCGCCATTGTCGGTCGCTCCGGTAGCAGCGTGCCAGGAATCAAAATGAGCACCGAACATGACGACCTCGTCTTGCAGGTCAGTACCAGGTATCTCAGCAATAATATTGTGCTCCATTCCGTCTGGATTGGTGTACTTTGCGCGTAAATCGAGCATTACCTTTACAGGATAACCACGCTGGGTAAGGCGCAATAAGCGGTTGTAATGCTCTACGGCCAGGGTCGCCTGTGGAATGACGGTGTTGTCTTCATCCCAGGGGCGGCCTTCGGCAGTAGTAGCCCGGGAGACAAAAACGGTTCCCAGGTCGCCTTTGTAGGAACGATCCAGAATGGCCAGTGGCTGTTCTTCCGTCAGAAACTGACGTAACTTCTGATTAAAGCTAAAGCCACCCAGGCCCCGGCGGCTACGGCGCGGACGCGGTGTAGGCATGTCGGCATTAGCCTGGTTTAGCAGCTGTGCCTCCGTAAATCTTCGGGCGGGACCATCAAAGTGATCCTGCACCTTACGGATGGTATCGAAGAGTACAATTTTACCCTTTAATTTACCTTTGTATTTGTCTAAATCTGCTTCCTCCTGGGCTTCCAGGTAGATCAATTCACCTTCTACCGGGCCATCGGTCGAGGGCGACCAGGCCTTAGGGTAGGCAATAATCGGCCAGTAAGAAGGACTGGTGGCGTGCATTTCAAAATGCTCGAGTTCCCAACCGCGTCCGAAGGGCCCCCATTCTTCCAGGTGTACATTGTCCAATCCCCATTCTTTTAGGGTTTTGACGGCCCAGTCGGTGGCTTTATCCAGACCCGGGGAGCCCGTTAAGCGCGGACCGTGCACATCGACGATCCAGCTGGCAATATCCATAACCTGGCCTTCCTCGAGACCGTGTTTTTTAATGAGTTCAACGGCTTCTTCGTTGATTTGCTCCTGAGCGGTCAACAAGTTAAGACTCAGTAAGCAAAAGAGTAATAATAGTGGTGATTTACGCATAGTCGTATAAGATTTTATAGTGAGCTTAATCCGTAAGTTTTGCCTTGTAAAATTGATATCGCCCCGTTTGTTTGGTGCGAAGAAAGATAGTCATTAGTTGCCGAATAATTTGCTTGTCCTGGGGATCAATTTCATGGGCTTTCTCTAAAAAGGGTACGGCTTTAAGCGCTAGTTGGTCTGCACGCTGCTCTAAGGGAGTCCTATTATCTGCCGTTTTACCCTTCAACATATCAACACTTTGATTGACATACAGTGCTGCCAGATTATAATAGGCCAATTTCCGTGAGGGATCCAAAGCTATGGCTTTTTTGTATTGACTTATGGCTGCTTCGGGATTGGGGGCTTCCAAAAGACTGGCGTAAGCGCAGTGTAAGGAATACTCCAGGGGATACTTTTCTACCGCTTGCGCAAATTTTACCAGCGCTTCCGCCTGATAAGCTTCTTTTGAATATAAGATATCCAGTTCCAGTAGGGTTAAATCCCGGGCAGCCTGGTCGTAATTTTTCTCTTGTCGGGGATCCTCCTGGTCGGCTTTGGACCAGGCTTGCTGCAGAAATCGTCTGCCCGCACGAATTGTATTCAGGGCTTGCTGGTCGTAATTTAATGAAATTCGCTGAATAAGTGCCGTTCGATAGTAGGCGTAGGTCAGTAAAAGATCAGCTTGGGCAGGCGGATAATCATGGTAAAGACGGATAGCGGTCTGAAAATCCATGGCAGCCGGCAGGCTATCCTGTCGAGCTAATTGTGCCTGCCCTCTAAGATCGAAGAAAAGATAATTATTGGGCTCCAGGCCGATGAGGATATCCAAAAATTGTTGGGCGGTATTTGCCAGATCCGCTACCTGATTGGAGGAAAGATTGGGGATATTTGCTTCGTTTACCTTACGTAGCGCATTACTCATCATGGCACTGCGCATATTTTGGATTTTGGCGAAAGCCAATGATTGATACTTACCCTTTTCATCCAGCGCTGTTACTTGGTCCAGGTCGGCGTAAGCACGAAAAAAGGCTTCGGGGTAAAGCCCCAGGAGGTAGACATCCTGAGTAATTTCATAATAAGCCTGGCCGCGTAAAAAATAGGCATTTATTCGCTCTTTGTCAGAGAGCTGGCCGGCATCTTCCAATAATGGATCTAATTGCGTAATCACTTCTGTATATTTTTCTTTTTCAAAGAGGGCTTCTGCCGCTTTGAGCGAGCCTTTTGTTTGGGCCGACAGTACATGTAGGCTAGTAAAAAAAAGAAGAAGAGGGAGGCTTACTTTCATCGGTATTCGGTTAAATGGAGCGCTTAAGTACATGCAAATAGCTGATTAAATGCTTTTTTATCACTTTTTTGTATAAAAAAATGGGAAGAGTGCAGGCTTTTCCACAATTTTTCTAATTTTGTTAAACGGTCTTTAATCCACAATATTGGGGATGAATAATATTGTTACACAGCGGTTTATAAAATGCCACGATAAACTTCGGGAGGAGAATCGAGTGCGTTCCAGTCGTCAATTTGCCCTGTCGCTTGATTACCTCCCCCAAAGCCTGAGTGAAATTTTGCGAGGCCGCCGTGACGTGACCATCGAGTTGCTTCGTAGAGCGGTCGAAAAATACAAAATTAATCCGGTTTATATCTTTACCGGTGATGGCCCTATGTTTATGACTGAAGAAGATCAGAAAGACATTCGGGTATTGACCATCGTAACCAATATCCAGGATGAAGAGCGAATCCTGCATGTGCCCACCCCGGCTCAACTGGGTTATGCGGCCGATTCCGACGACCCTTCCTTTATGGAGAACTTACCTACCTATACTTTACCGGATTACAAATATCAGGTGGGAACTTATCGTTCTTTTGATGTGGCAGGAGACCATATGGAACCTGCGCTACAAGAGGGAGATAAGGTGATTTGTAGCTTCCTGGAGCCCACCTTGTGGGAAAAAGGAATCAAAGATCATTACGTCTACGTGGTTGTGACCAGGGCGGATGTATTAATCGGCCGCCTGGTCAATCACCTCAAGGACGATAAATACCTGCTGCTGATCTCAGATAATAAATTTTACGAGGAACGGAAGATTGGTACGGGGGAGATTCGGGAGATATGGTATCTTCGTTCTAAGATTTCTCCTTTTTTACCCTCCCTGACCAAGTCGCTACAATCGGGTAGCGCCGAAGTAAGCGAGATAAAAGCGGGTATCGAACAGCAACTTTCCATGATGCAGCGGGTACAGGAAGATATTCAGAAGCTCAGCCATCAACTCAATTCAAATAACAAAAAAAATGGCCAACAAAATGAAGATAAAGGGTAAAGTGATCCATGAAAATATTGGAATGGGAGTGTGGGCGATCAAAGACGAAGCGGGTAATATCTGGACCCCCATCAATATGCCAGAACAGTTGAAGTATAAAGGCAAAGAAGTGAAGGTCGTCGCCAAAAAAGTAGAGGTGATGACGACGACTATGTTTGGTGAAAGCGTTAAAATCCTATCTTTTGAGACTATGCAGCCCTGAGCCGCTAGCGGTCTTTTTTACGTAACCAGTCTTTAGAGTCTAATACAGGTACGCTCAGATTAGAGTAGTGCTCTTCCATGAGAAAGGCGCCCAGGTGAGCGGCAATATGTGCTTCCTCTTCTTGATCTTTAAGTATCGCTTCTGGAGTGAAATGATTTTGTACAAAATGCGTATCAAAATCGCCACTGATAAAATCCGGATGCTTACAGACAAAAGTGCCGAAGGGGAGGGTGGTTTCAACCCCCTCAATGCGATAATCGGCAATGGCCTCCAGCATATATTTAATAGCGGCCTCCCGGGTTTCGCCGTAGGTCACGAGTTTGGCAATCATGGGGTCGTAATTGATGGGGATATCCATGCCTTCTTCGTATCCGTCATCCAGGCGGACAAAATCCTGCTTTGGGGGATCGTAAACCGACAATTTTCCAACGCTTGGCAGGAAGTTATTATACGGATCTTCTGCATATACGCGAAGTTCCAGCGCATGTCCCTTTATTTGCAAATCTTGCTGTTGAATACGGAGCACTTCCCCACGGGCAATTTTTATTTGTTGTTCGACCAGGTCTAATCCGGTAATTAATTCGGTCACGGGGTGCTCGACCTGAAGCCGGGTATTCATTTCCAGAAAGTAAAAGTTATGTTCGGCATCTAGTAAGAATTCAACGGTTCCCGCACCAACGTAGTTGCAAGACCTGGCTACGTTAACTGCGGCTTTACCCATCTTGTCACGAAGCTCGGGGCTCAGTACCGCCGAGGGCGCTTCTTCCACGACTTTTTGGTGCCGCCGCTGAATACTGCATTCGCGTTCAAACAGATGAAGGACATTACCGTGCTGATCTGCCAGAATCTGAATTTCAATGTGTCGGGGTTTGGTGACGTATTTTTCAATGAAAACAGAACCATCCCCAAAGGCAGATTTAGCCTCACTAATGGCTCTTTCCATTTGGGATTTAAGTTCCTGGGCCTTTTCAACGATCCGCATTCCTTTGCCCCCACCGCCGGCAGAAGCTTTGATGAGAATAGGAAATCCAATCCCCTGAGCAATGGCAATTGCTTCGTCCACGTCTTCAATGGCGTGATCCACGCCTGGGACCAGTGGGATATCGTATGATTTTACGGTGTCTTTAGCCGCTAGTTTGCTCCCCATGGTTTCAATCGCTTCTGGCCCGGGACCAATAAAAATGAGACCATTTTCTACTACTTTTTTGGCGAAAGCCGCGTTTTCAGAAAGGAAACCATAGCCCGGATGAATGCCATCTACGCCTTTTTCCTTCGCAATTTTTATTATCTTATCCTGTAGTAGGTAGGATTGATTAGAAGGGGGCGGCCCCAGTAGAATAGCCTCGTCGGCAAAACGTACGTGGGGGGCGTTTCTGTCCGCTTCTGAATAAACGGCTACCGCCTGAATTCCCATTTTTTTAATGGTACGCATGACTCGTAGGGCGATCTCACCACGGTTGGCAACCAGGATTTTTTGCATAAGTAGCTAGTTTGGATTGAAGTTTCCGATTTATTAAGTAGTTCACAATATTGAAGTTTAGATTTTGACCGAGCAGATTTTTTGCCTAATCAAGGCAAAAACTGCGTGTGGTTAACACCAGTAGCAGTTTTTAACGCAGAGTAGGTGAAAAAGAT
>Ga0102940_1000532_pt1 | contig 26070 bp, 19 predicted proteins | sample SalPonR2_C_D1_MG_FD_78215 | JGI IMG/M metagenome (GOLD analysis project Ga0102940, IMG submission 78215) | Salt pond soil microbial communities from South San Francisco under conditions of wetland restoration - Salt Pond MetaG R2_C_D1_MG | ecosystem: Environmental > Aquatic > Marine > Intertidal... | reverse complement strand
GGCGATTTCTTCGTTGCAAAAAGCCTTGGATAGCTAGGCTATCCGCGATTTTTGCGCCTCGAACTAGCCCAAAAAAGCCAGCACCTTATTACAGACTCAATATGGGCAACCTACTTACAACAATGAAGCGATTTAAACTTTTTGTTTAAAAATAAAAAAAATCGAGTAATATTTTCGTTTCTAATGAATTATAGATATTTTGAATCTTTAATGATTGGCATAAATCAACAAATAGAGTAAGTCCGCTTAAACTCCTGATTTTTCCTGAACATATCACACTACGTATTTTCAAATTGTTATTAAACTGGAAAAATGAGTCGATGCGTCCATCTCTACGATGCCTTTACCGGTATGAATTCCGGTGAAAAAATGGCATTGGTCAATTTTTTGCGTAAGCATAATCCAGATCAGGATTCTTCTATCATCCTGGATTCGATTGATTATGCCCTTAAAAATAAGCCTTCTTTCGGAGGTTTTGTCTTCACTTGTTGGGAAAATTCGAGAATTGTCGCTGCTGTACTGGTGAACAAGACGGGTATGTCTGGTAGTCAGGCACCCTACCAGATGGTGTATGCCAATCTCTGTTTGCAACTTCAGGAAGAGCACACTATACTGGAAGAATTAATCCGTAAGGCTATCCGGCATGCTAAAGGAGAAATTGGTTTACACCTGAAACCTGATCATCCGGCGCTACCCATTTTTCGGGCGCTGGGGTTTGAGGAACAGTACGTGGAACTACGCTTTTCCAGTCCGCAAGCCGTCCCCGCACGGGTATCTTCTTAGTCCGCTGTTGTTCCTTAAAATTGGTTCTTTTTTCGTATTCTTGTCCGTATGAAAGAACCCTCCCAAATATTGGCTCATTTAAGCCGGGATAGCAGGCTTAAGCCCATACTGGAGCACCTCCCCTTCCCCAGCTTTGACCCCGACCGTGAAGTATTCACCAGTTTGCTCCGCTCGATAGTCTCCCAACAGTTATCCGTAAAGGCCGCTGCCACTATTCACCAACGCTTTCTTCAGCTTTTTGAGGACCTGTCCCCAACGTCAGAGCAAGTCCTCACCTGCAGTACGGAGGATTTACGGAGCGTCGGTCTAAGTCGACAAAAAAGCCATTACGTTCATAATGTAGCCGAATTTTTTGAGGAGCGGAAACTGCAGAATCAAAACTGGTCTGCCCTATCCGATCAGGCCATAATTGATCTTTTGACTCAGATCAAAGGTGTAGGGCAATGGACGGTAGAAATGGTATTGATGTTTACGCTACAGCGACCCGATGTTTTACCGGTAGACGACCTTGGTATTCAGCAGGCTTTCGCCAAATTATACGGCGTGAACCTGGACCAAAAGAAAAGGGCTCTATTTCAAGAGATGCGGGAAATCGCCGCCCCCTGGTCTCCCTATCGCACTTACGCCAGTCTTTATTTATGGCGGTACAAAGACCTATAAACGTTGGCGATTTTATCTCATTCTCCCTACTTTTACACCATAGCCAGATAAATGCCCACCATGGACAATGAAGCCAAAGCTATTCGAATGAGTTATTTTAGCATTTTCAGTAATGCTGGACTTGCTGTCGTAAAACTACTGGCTGGTTTATTCGGACAATCCTACGCACTCATCGCCGATGCCATAGAATCCACCACCGATGTATTTGCTTCCATACTGGTACTCCTGGGCCTGAAATACGCCCGCCGACCCGCCGATGATAATCATCCCTACGGACACGGAAAAATTGAGCCGCTGGTCACCTTCGTGGTCGTCACCTTTCTGGTCACCTCCGCTACGCTGATTGCTCGTGAAAGTATCTATAATATCCAATCTCCTCAAGAGATGCCCAAACCCTGGACATTACTAGTACTGGGAGGCATCATTTTTTGGAAAGAGCTCTCCTACCGAATAGTCATCAAAAGAAGCAAGGAAATCAACAGTTCTTCTCTGCGGGCCGATGCCTGGCACCACCGCAGTGATGCCATTACCTCCGTTATGGCTTTTCTGGGTATTTCGGTAGCCCTGGTTTTTGGAGAAGGCTACGAAGTGGCAGACGACTGGGCGGCGCTATTTGCCTCTGGCTTTATTCTGTACAACAGTTATCTGATTTTTCGACCCGCGCTGAGTGAGATTATGGACGAGCATACCCACGATGAATTGATTGAAGTTATCCGGGAAAAATCGGTGGAAGTGCCCGGTGTATTGGATACGGAGAAATGTTATGTTCGAAAGTCGGGTATGCAATATCTGGTCGACCTGCACATCACGGTTGATGCCAACATTAGCGTTAAAGCCGGACATAAAATTGCCCATGATCTTCAGGATCATTTATTGGAAGCCTTACCTGATTTGGCGCAGGTACTGATTCACGTAGAGCCTGATCAATATTAATACCTATTCAAAAGCTACTTCGATGGAGACGGGCCGCTGGGGCTCCGGTTCCCATTCCTTAAGATATTTATGCATACGTTTGGCGAAATGCTTAGGCTTTTCAGCAAAGAGGCGCTTCCCTAAATGACGAGACTGGACGTAGCAGTATTCCTGATATTGGGTGGCTAGTGCATCCAATGTACTACGGGTCAATGGGGCGACGTCCTTTTGTCTGGCCATCACTTTTTTGAGTTCGAGCATATCGTGATGATCGCCCTGCCAATCACTTAACTCATTTAAGTTGTTCCTCCAGGGATTAATCATCTCCGGCCACACTTTCTTAAGTAGGCGTAGCTCGTAGCGTATATATTTGCTGCGCTTCCGCCATTGATGAATCCCCTCCGAACTGGGTTGTTTTTGCATTTTTTTGCACAAATCATAGCCGCGACCGTAAGTTCGGGTCAGGCTCTTGATCACGGGTTTCCACTCTTTAAAGGAAAGACTGAGGGGATTGACTTGTTTCAAACCCTTCTGCAAGCGTTTTTCTACTTTTTCCAGGGTCGGGAGTTTATCTTCTTGGTGAGCGTAGGCATCATCACGACGTTCCTGTAGTGCTGACCGCATTTCTGAGAAGGTGGATTTATACACCGTATCTCCAAACTTATTTTCTAGCAAATCCAGGGCTTCAATGACGGTCGTGGCATCTCTCAAGTCACTGATCAACCTTGCGATGTCCCGATAATAGCGATTGCGTCTTTTATACTGGGATTCGCCCAGGCTGTCCCGGATCAGCCGCCAGGCTGCCCGGATTTTTTTACAGCGCTTACGCACATCGTGAATAGCCTCTTCCTCGTTCAGCGTATGAAGGCTATTGAGTGCTTTCTGCGTCTGGCTGTCCACTACTTTATGTACTTCCGGAAAAAAGTTTTGTTCGAGATCGATGGTGTAGCTCATAGGATTAGTTCTGGTACTTGACAATATCGTATCTCTAGAAAACCTGGCCGCTAAGATTGTTCGGCAGCATAGAGTGGTATCACTATTGGTTGCCGTAATCCCGATCCAGGATTTGAAAGCGGATATCCATTTTGGCTTTTTTAGCCTTTGATTCCACGTCGATGACCATCACGCTGGGCTTTTTGGCGGAAGCCTTTGCGACTGGCCACCTGGGCAGACCTTTCGCATTGGGATCACCATTGATCACAAAATTAGCAAAGTAGCGGTGCATGGTATCTGACACCTTATAATCTTCAGCCGTCCAGGCGTAGGCATCAACCAGATGCAAATTACCCATACAGTATTCGATCTCACAAGCGTGTGGGGCACCAATAGCCGGCGGCGGCGGCGGGGTGTCTTCATCGCGCTCCATAGTGCCTCCAGCCAAACCAGATACTTTATTCTGATCCTTTAGAGGAGGACGGATTTTACTGTACAGATAGCGATAGACCGGCTGCCTACTGTTTTTCCGGTGCAAATCGAACCACTTCCAGGTGCTATAGACGATGAATCGATCGGAAGCCAGGCGCGTCGCAGAGTATTCGACCTCCTGCTGATCACTATGCGGATACATCCTCAATACTTCTTCGTGGTCTTCCGGATAAGTCAGTTTTACCATGTCGATAAAATTCGCGGGGGTATAGGGCTTACCCTGCATAAAGGCCATTCCGGGAATTTCGGCGGAGTTCCAGCCCAGAAGTAAAGGTACTTGTGCCTGCTCGCCCGCTTCGAAAATCTCCGGTATCGTTTTTGGTAAAAAGTAGCCGTCTACCACAGGGGGAAAACCAAAGCGCCCGGATTTGTTATAGCGTGCAAAGATCTCTTCTGTACTTAGTGCTCGTAGTTCGGCCAGGCTCTTTGCACCAATTTTTTCTGCGAACTCTGCTCCTATTTTTTCGGCTTCCGCCAGCGGTACCGGCGCCAGCGTAGGATGGATTCCTGCACCACTCTCGCCAATCGCACCGGCGATGAGTTTTTTTGAGAGCGGTGAAGCCATTTGGTAGCTCACGGAAATCGAGCCAGCCGATTCTCCCGCGATGGTCACCCGATCGGGATCACCACCGAAGGCTTCAATATTATCTTGCACCCATTGTAGGGCCATATTTTGATCTAACAGGCCATAATTCCCGGATGACTTATAGGGTGCTTCTGCACTTAATTCCGGATGCGCAAAGAAGCCAAAGACGTGCAAGCGGTAATTCACCGTCACTGCAACTATGCCTTTCTGCGCCATACTGGCACCATCGTAGCGGGGCTCAGAGCCATCACCCGCTACAAAACCACCTCCGTAGAAATAGACCAGAACGGGTAGCTTTTCTTCCGTTTTTTCGGCGGGTGTCCATACATTTAGGTAGAGGCAGTCTTCACTTTTTGCCGAAGCGCGATACTCCATATCCCCAAATACATTAGCCTGCATGGGGGTATTACCGAAGGCCTTTGTTTGCTTGACGCCCATCCAGTCCTTTGCGGCCTGGGGCGCTTTCCAACGCAGATCACCGACGGGAGGCTGAGCGTAAGGAATACCCAGAAATAGATCGAGGCCCTTTTCGGCATCGTGAAAACCTTCGATGGTACCATTTTCGACGGTGGTGCGGACCGGCGTTTGCGCAAGCAGGGAAGTAGACATAAAACTAAGGCTTAGAAGGAGGCAGCATAAATTTCTCATCCGTTTATCGTTTTTTATTGGAGCTAAAAATATAGTTCCTTACCTCATTCGCCAAGCGGAATCGAAACCTGGGTGGTTTTATTCGACCATTCGGTTGGTTTAGCCTCTCATCACCCCAGTAATTTTGCTTTTAAGACCCGGGCATTCATCTCGGCAATATTAGCAATAGAAATTTCCTGTGGGCACTCTATCTCACATGCACCAGTAAAAGAACAGTGACCAAAACCCTCTGCTTCCATTTGTTGCGTCATATCCAGTACCCGCCGGTGTGCTTCCGGTGCGCCCTGGGGTAGAGCGTTGAGGTGATTAATCTTAGCGGCGGTAAACAAAGCAGCGGAGGCATTCTTGCAAGTAGCCACACAGGCACCACAACCAATACAGGCAGCCGCATCCATGGCACGGTCAGCAATCTCCTTACCCACCAAAATGGCGTTAGCCTCGGGAGCTGTACCCGTCTTAGCGCTGATGTACCCGCCTTCCGTAATGATACGATCAAAGGCGGTACGATCCACGATAAGATCCTTAATAATGGGAAAAGACTCAGCGCGCCAGGGCTCCACCAGTACGGTATCACCGTCCTGAAAGCTGCGCAGGTGTAACTGACAGGTGGTGATATGATCGTGGGGGCCATGGGCACGGCCATTAATAAAAACACCACATTGGCCGCAAATACCCTCCCGACAATCATACTCGTAGGCGATCACCTTTTCTCCCTTTAGGACCAGGAGTTCGTTGAGGTGATCCAGAGCTTCCAGAAAGGACATTTCTTCGGTCAGACCATCTACCTCGTAAGCAATCAACTGACCTTTTGCTTCCGGACTATCTTGCCTCCATATTTTAAACGTTAGTTGCATAGCAATATTTATTTATAGCTTCTGACAGTTGGTTGCAGGTATTCAAACTCGAGATGTTCCTTATGCCGCCGGAATTGACCATCCTGGTATTCCCAGGCGGAGACGAAGGCGTATTCTTCATCTTTGCGCAGGGCTTCCCCCTCCTCCGTTTGGTATTCTTCTCTAAAGTGCGCGCCGCAGGATTCTTCACGATCCAGCGCATCGGTACACATGAGCAGGCCTAATTCAATAAAGTCAATTAGCCGGATCGCCTTGTCAAGTTCCGTATTCATTTCGTGGGCACCTCCGGTGACGCGAACCTCTTTCCAGAAGCCCTGCCGAATTTGCTCGATCTGTTCGATGGCTTTTTCAAGACCTAAGCGATTACGACTCATGGCACATTCTTGCCACATGATCCCCCCCAACTCCCGGTGAAAATCATCAGCGGTACGCTTGCCCTGCACGGCGAGGATGCGGTCAATATGCTCTGCCACCCCGCGTTCGGCCTCGACAAAAGCCTCGTGTTCCGTTGAGATGTCTTTCTGCTGCAATTGTTCAGCCAGATAACTATTTATGGTGTTGGGTAAGATAAAATAGCCGTCGATACTGGCCTGCAAGAGGGAGTTGGCACCCAATCGATTAGCGCCGTGATCAGAGAAATTACATTCTCCCAGGGCGTATAGTCCGGGAATGGTGGTCATCAATTCGTAGTCGACCCACAGCCCCCCCATAGAGAAGTGCGCCGCCGGGGATATTTTCATGGGCTCCTCGTAAGCATTGATACCCGTAATCTTTTTGTACATGGAGAAAAGATTACCGTACCGATCTTTGATTACATCGATACCGAAGCGTTCAATGGCGTGTTTGAAGTCCAGGTAAACGGCATTTTTTAGTTGGCCAACGCCGTGTCCGGCATCAATCCTTTCTTTAGCGGCCCGGGAAGCAATATCACGCGGAGCCAGATTACCAAAACTCGGATAGCGTCTTTCGAGATAATAATCGCGTTCTGCTTCTGGAATATCATTAGCCTTCCGTTCATCCCTTTTTTTGCTGGGCACCCAAATGCGGCCATCGTTCCGTAATGACTCCGACATCAGCGTCAGTTTGGACTGTGCCTGACTGGCCTGTGGCAAGGCTGTGGGGTGGATTTGCACAAAACTCGGGGCGGCGAAAAAAGCACCGCGTTTATGTGCTTTCCAGATGGCACTCCCATTGCTGCCAATCGCCATGGTGGAGAGCCTAAACACACGCGAATAGCCCCCGGAAGCCAGCACCACGGCATTTGCCGAGAAGCGTTTAAGCTCGCCCGTAATCAAATCACGAGCAATGATGCCACGGGCCTGACCGTCGATCAGGACCAGGTCCTGCATTTCGTGGCGGGCATACATATCTACTTTACCGGCTCTGATCATCTTGGACAATTGCGAATAAGCCGCCAACAGCAATTGCTGCCCCGTCTGTCCCCTGGCGTAGAAGGTCCGTTGTACCTGTACCCCACCAAAACTCCTATTAATCAGTACCCCACCGTATTCACGGGCGAAAGGTACCCCCTGTTGGGTAAAGTGGTCAATTAGGGGGCCGGAGATCTCGGCTAGCCGGTAGACATTTGCTTCGCGGGAGCGAAAATCTCCTCCCTTTAGGGTATCGTAAAACATTCGCCAAATGCTGTCACCATCGTGCTGATAGTTCTTTGCGGCATTAATTCCACCCTGGGCAGCGGTAGAATGTGCCCTACGGGGAGTATCCTGATAGCAAAAACATTTGACCTGATAGCCCAGTTCTGCCAGAGTTGCCGCCGCGCCGGCACCCGCCAATCCTGTACCAATAACAATAACTTGTAACTTGTTCTTATTGGCAGGATTGATGAGCCGGGCATTGGCCTGATAATTGCGCCACTTCTCCTCCAATCTTCCTTCCGGGATTTTCGATTCTAATCTCATGCTCTGCTTATTTGAAGTAAACGACTAAGGGGATGACACCAAAGCCAATCGAAATAATAATGGCGTAGACCAGGGCTATTTTGGCTAGCCATCTCAAGCCTCTGCGATGGTAAAAACCCAGGGTCTTAAAACCACTTTTCAGACCATGGTGCAAATGAAGGCCAAGCGGCACCATGAGCACCGTATAAAAACCGACGTAATAAATATTCTGAAAAAGGCTATACGTTACCTCGTAGATATCCTTATTGCCCTGGCTATCATAGGCTACTTCCCGACCAATTCCAAGCTTTATCCGAGCCCAAAAATTCACCAGATGTACCAAAATGAAGATTAGAATCAGTACCCCCAACCAGCCCATATTCTGCGAGGTCCAGCTACTGTTTTCCCGAAAGTGGTTCGCTGCGTACTTTGTCGGCTTCGCCTTACGGTTTCGGAGGGTAATCAACAAAGCGTAGAGTACATGCAAAATAATGGACAGGTACAGTAAGTAAGCAATTCCTTTAATGAGGGGACTTTCTCTCAAAAAAGTAGAATATCCGTTATATAAATCGCGGGCCAAATCGGTCGGCAATAATAACAAACAATTCGCTGAGAGATGGACAACAAGGAATAGACAAAGGAACAGTCCCGTCAGTGCCAGAATGATTTTTCTCCAGAATAATATCATGATCAGCAACAAGTTTTCAAAAAACAGTCTAGGGCTGCGTCGCGCAGTATTCCCCTTAACTCTAATTATGCAGCACCAGCAAGGGCACGGCACTATCAAAGGTCTGTCTCAGGGTAACACTTTCGTTGAAAATTTTGCCCAGGAAACCTTTTTTCGTACGTACCAAGCATAGCATAGCGGCATTTTGTTTCGACATATAATCCTTAAGTCCCTCGCTGACATTATCTTCGCTAGTCAGGTAAGTCACCGATGGGGAAAGATCCTCAATCGGAGCTAATTGTCTACTGAGGTCGGGCGCTTCTTCATCAGTAACGTGCAAAACGTCAATTTTGGCCTTACATATCTCCGCCATCTTCCGCAGCGGACTCAGTACCGTATCATCCGTATAATTGGTACTGCCAACGGCGTAGACAATTTTATCAAAAGACTGGAAAGTAAAACCTGTTGGAACCACGAGGACCGCAGCGGTTGTCCGGGCGATCACTCCTCCGGCTACGCTGCCGATAAAAACCTTTTTTAAACCACTGGCCCCCTTCGTGCCCATGACGATATAATCGTATTCACCCGAATTCCCCATGGAAGTGATCACCGATACCGCATTACCCTTTACGATTTTAGAGGTGAAATTGACACCCGGGTATTCTTTGGTCATTTTTTTGATCATGCGATCCATATCATCTTGTGCGCCTTCCTCCAGTACCCGATCAATGGATTTTACATAAAAGGCATTCGTACTCGCCTCGTAAGTAGTCAGGACAACCACTTCCAGTGGGTCATCCTTAAAAAGCCGGATGGCGTAATCAAGCGCATTCATTGAATTTTCCGAAAAATCAACCGGAACGAGTATTTTGTTCATTATCAAAGATTTAGTTAGTAATGTGTTTTGTACTATTATTTCCTGGGCCACTTAACAGGATAATTTCACCCACATCAATTGTGTTGGAGGATAAACCTGGTAAGTACTCCGGGAAGTAAAGGCAGCGTTCGGTTCTCCGTCCCCCCCCTTTTACCGATCCCGAGAACACAATATATAGTTTCACTTTTGTACCTCCAAACCATTCTCAGGGCAAGTCCATAATTAATCTAACCAAATTTTACCTAGATACATATTTTTTTACCCACTCAAGATTTCCAAAATTTAAATTAAATTTCTTATTATGGCTAAAACTCAGTTTGTGATCTCAATGGAAACCCCAACTCCTCCTGGGTAGCATAGTACCATTTATCGGTCGGGGCCCCTTGCTAGCAATGCCTGGTTAATTAATGGATAAACATCATGAATAAAGCAAAAGGAAAAGTACGCAGTGTCGACGAATCTCTGGTTGGTGTGGAAAAAACGGAAGGGGCCGTAATGAATGGCGAGGTGGCCTACGTGGTGATCGAGGGAGGGAAACGTCTAAGATCAGAAGTAATCGACATCAAACCCGGCGGCGTGATCTACTTACAAATTTTTGAAGATACCAGCTGGATGAAAATCGGAGATCTGGTAGAATTTACCGGATTGCCCCTGGCCGCCAAATTGGGCCCCGGCATCCTGGGCACGGTAACGGATGGCTTGCAAAATCCGCTCTACGAATTGGCCAAAATAGAATGGTTTCTAGAGCGTGGGCTGGAAGTAGCCCCACTGGATACGCAGACCAAATGGCATTTCCACCCCACGGTTGCCGAAGGAGACACCGTAAAGGGTGGAACAGCCCTTGGCTACGTAATGGAGAAGATGTTCAAACACCAAATTTTTGTCCCCTTTTCTCTACTCGAAGATTACGTCATTGAGCAGGTCGCCTCCGAGGGAGACTACACCATCGAAGAAGATATTGCCGTGGTACGTGACCCAGCGGGCAACAAAATAGCGCTGCAAATGGCCTTTGAGTGGCCGGTTAAAAAAGCCATGCCCTTCGTCGAACGCTCGGTCCCGGAATCCCCCATGCCTACCGGTATCCGTATCCTGGATGCCTTGTTCCCCATTGCCTTTGGGGGTACGGCCTGTAACCCCGGTCCTTTCGGAGCGGGTAAAACAGTCTTGCAGCACAGTCTGGCCCGACATTCCCAGGCCGATATCGTCATTATCGCTGCCTGTGGAGAACGCGCCGGAGAAGCGGTAGAGATATTCAAGGATTTCCCAGAATTAATCGACCCACGCACCGGAAAATCATTGATGGATCGGACTTTCATCGTCGGTAACACTTCTTCGATGCCGGTAGCGGCCCGTGAAGCCTCGGTTTACCTCGCGGTAACGGTAGGAGAATACTACCGCAAGCAAGGACTGAATGTCCTTATCCTCGCAGATTCCACCTCGCGCTGGGCACAAGCCCTGCGAGAGACCTCCGGGAGGAAAGAAGAAATCCCCGGGCCGGAAGCTTTCCCAATGTACATCTCCACGCTGATTTCTGCATTTTATGATCGGGCCGGCGTAGAGCTCTTACCCGATGGGGAGCGGGGCTCCCTGAGTATCATCGGAACGGTATCTCCGGCGGGAGGTAATTTTGACGAACCCGTTACTCAAGCGACCTTACTAAGTACCGGAGCCTTCTGGGGATTATCCCGGGAGCTATCCGATGCTCGAAAATACCCGGCGATTGATCGGATCGATAGCAAGTCTAAATATCCCTCCCTTTTGGAACAAGAAGACGTAAATGAGTTATTAGCACTCCTAAGAGAGGGCAAAACGATCTCCTCCAACATTATCCTAATGGGAGAGAAAGGCATCACCGATGAGGCCTACATCAAGTACCAAAAATCTGAATTGGTCGACGCGGTATTCCTACAGCAAAACAGTTTTCACGAAGTAGACGGTGTAACCACACCCGAGCGCTTACGCCGGGTTTTTAAAGTGGTTAAACAACTTATACACGCTTCGGTAGAAATTGAAGGAAAAGATAAAATACGCTCTCACTTCAACTTTATTCGGCAGGCTTTTATTGACTGGAATCACATGAGACCAGAAGACGAGCAGTTCGAGGAGCAGCAATCTAAAATATTAAATTTGGTTAAACAGGTAGAACATGCTGAAGAAAACGTATGACCAGATCGATAGTATTGGTCGAGCCATTCTGATCATTGAAGCGGAGGGGGTGCATAACAAAGAATTGGCCGAAGTGATCTACCCGGATGGAACCCGGGCCTTCGCCCAGGTCATTGCTCTGAACAATAAGCGGGTTACCCTACAATTGTTTAGTGGCGGGTTTGGGGTGTCTACCGACTGTAAAGTCCGTTTCCTGGGACATCCGGTTCAGGTAGGTTTCTCAGAAGATATGCTGGGTCGCATTTATTCTGGCAACGGACAACCCATTGATCAGGGCCCGGAGTTAATGTCGGATACGATCCGCGTAGCGGGGCCATCCATTAACCCGGTCAAACGACTAATTCCCAAGGAGATGATCCGTACCGGTGTACCCATGATTGATGTGTTCAACACTCTGGTGCGTTCTCAGAAAATACCCGTTTTTGCAAAAGCGGGAGAGCCCTATAACCGCCTGCTTGCCAACATCGCTACCCAGACCGACGCCGATGTGATCATTATTGGGGGGGTAGGTCTAAAATACGACGAGTTCCACTACTTCCGGCAGCGTATAGAAGAAGCCGGCAGCAAAGCCAGGACCATTATGTTTGTACATACCCATCGGGATTCGATCGTCGAAGGCTTGATGGTTCCCGACCTGGCCATCGCCGTGGGCGAGCGCTTCGCGCTTCAGAATAAAAACGTATTCATCTTACTCTCGGATATGACCCAGTGGTCGGATTATTTACGTCAGGTGGCCAACGCCCAGGATCAGATTCCGGCCAACCAGGGCTACCCCGGCGATCTTTATTCGCAATTAGCCTCACGCTACGAAAAAGCCGCCGACATCGACGGAGCGGGTAGCCTGACTATCCTCAGTGTCACCACCATGGACGATGTGACACATCCTGTGCCCGACAATACTGGCTACATAACGGAAGGGCAGTTTTATATGAAAGATGGATACCTGGAGCTTTTTGGCTCCCTGAGCCGACTGAAGCAGCAGGTTAACGATAAAACCAGAGCGGATCACCGCAGCATCATGAATGCCATGGCCCGTTTGCTATCGGAATCTGAAGAACGGGTCAGGGCCCAAAAGTTTGGCTCGGTAAAAGACGACTATTCGCTACGTTTGCTTGACTACCGTAAAACCTTCCAGCGGGAATTAATGGATCCCTTCCGGTATCTAGAATTAGAGGATGCACTCGATCTCTGCTGGGACATCCTTTCCAAATACTTCAAAAAAGAAGAGGCTGGATTGTCATCCAAACTAATTGAAAACTACTGGCCGGAAAAGGGACAATACAAAATTTTAAAAGATAAGGATAATGAGTAAACAATCGCTGGATCAACTGATCGCCTCGTTGAAGTCAGAAGCCATTGAAGCAGCCGAAAAGGAAGCTCAAGCCGTACGGGCTTCCGCCAAAAAGGAAGCACAGCAGATTCTCAAAGAGGCGAAAGCCGAACGCCAGGAGATGTTGTCGCGAGCTGAAAAAGAAGCGAAAGATATACAGCAAAAGGGACAAAGTGCCCTCCAGCAAGCTGCCCGCGATTTGAGCATTGGTGTCAAAAATGATCTGCTCGATCTACTGGGTGCGGTACTTAATCGGGAGGTAAAAAAATCGTTCAAGCCCGATCTAATAAAGGATGCTATTGTGCAGGTCGTCAAAAATGTGGGCGGCGAGGTAGAACTCAAAATGTCTGAATCCTTTACAACGGAATTAGCAGATTATATCCATCAACAACTAAACAATGTAGACGGAGCAGTGACCATCAGCCAACAACAACATCAACTAAACCAGCTAACGATCCAAAAAACCGACCAGGGCTGGAGCTACGAAGTCTCTCCGGAAGAGGTGGGTCAACTGTTGCGCCAACAGTTGACTGGCAAATGGACCGAACTCCTGAAAAAAGAAGAAAAATGATGCCTGGTCAACTCGAATACCTGATCAGTAGTCTGCCCTACCTGCCCTTTGGGCAGACTAAAGAAGTACGTGACAAGATCACTACTACCTTTAAAAAATACGCTGGTGCCGCGGAAACAGAAAAAGAATTAATCGAGCTATTTGAACTGGAGGCCACCAAATTTCTGTCGCCGGGGGCCGCGCGCACGCTGCGAGCCCTGGATTTGGAGGAAATGCACCATGCAAGGTTTCGGGAGAGCAAAAACAAAGTCATAGCGACCTTTGCCCAGTATCTGTACGGCCTGAAAGTAGCGGTGCTGAAACAACGTATACCGCGCCGGCAATTCCAGAAAGAATGGTCCCAGCTGGAGATTCCTCCATTTGAACTAGCTGAGGGTACGCCCCTGGAAAAAGAAGTACAACTGATGCAGCTGCAATGGCAAAAGCTGGAAACATTGGCCAGTGGGCATCATTTTGATCTGGAAGCCCTCATTATTTATAAGATAAAACTGATGATCCTTGATCGGTGGTGGCAATTTAACGAGGAAAAAGGTTTCCGCAGATTTAATCAGGTAATACAAGACGTGTATTATGGCCGATAAGATATTAATGAATAAAAATTCGCTTGCTACCCTCAAAAATGAATTGAAGGAGTATGAGAGCGCTTTACCAGTTTTTGAGATGAAGGAGCAGCAACTAAAAAAAGCGGTCGAGAGCCTGGAAAATAGTATCCAGAAATTGGAGCAATCTATTGAAGAGAGCAGGCAAAAAACTAAAAAGTGGGTAGCCGTGATGTCGGAAGAAAGTGTCGATCTGCAACAGCTAGCAGTGGTAAATCGCGTTAAGACAAACAACCGGGAAATTGCCGGCGTCCGTATCGATGTTTTCTCAGAAATAGACTTCGAGGAGGTGAAGCTCGACCCCCTGGAAAGTCCACTCTGGCTCGATGCTGCCAAAGAGGTGATCAGCGACCAAAAGACAAAATATACCATGATCGAAATCGAGCGACATAATATTGAGCTACTGCGGGAAGAACTGGCGGAGGCGCGTCGTATGAAAAATGCCCTTAAAGAGGTTTTTATCCCGGAGACCAAACAAAAGATACGCAAGATCGAAATCTACCTGGGAGATGTAGAGCGACTGGCTATCGGCTGTGCCAAGCTGGTCAAGAAGAAAAAAGAAAAGAAAAAAGCGACCCTATGATTGTCAGGATGAAAGAAGTGTGGTTGTTTGCACCGGCCAGCTCAGCCGAAGAGAACGTTCGCCAACTCGGCGAACTGGGCGTGCTGGAAATCCAAGAAATCCAGCAACCCAATAGTGCTTTCCTTGACCGATGTAGAGACCGGCTGCAGCGTACCACGCAAGCCCTGGAACTACTCCAACAAAATGCGGATGACGCTACCGATATAGCTCCGCCTGACGAAAGCAGTGCCCGCGACCCGGAGCGAGTCGTCAACCGAATCCTCATTGCCCGGGACGTAAAAGAACAGGCCGAACAAACCCTGGAATTACTCCACAAACAACTGGACTGGTACCAGACCTGGGGCGAAAAAGTCACCCTGAGAGATTTCAAATACCTGAGTGAGCAGGGCATTTACCTGCGGCTATATATGGTGGATAAAAAATCCCTTCCGCTTTTGGGCGAAAGCCACTGTATCGTACCCTTCGCTCCACAAAACGGCCAGGTGCCCGTGGCGCTGGTCTCCCGCAAGACGACTGAAGTGCTGGACTACCGGGAAGTGCTGCTCCCCGAACTGTCTCACCCGACTCTACAACATAATATCAATAGTAAGAAGCGCCAACTGGAAAAAGCGAAGGCCTACCTAAAAGAACAACAGGCGATGATAGCCGTACTCGAAGATTACCAGCAGTACCTACACGACATTCTGCAGGTTGAGCGAGTCAAGGAAAGTATGGGCGCCATTGAAGATAAAGTCAAATACCTCAAGGGCTACCTGCCCGGGGACAAGGTAGAGGATTTCATCGAGCTGGCCAGACAGCAAAACTGGGGCTACCAGATTAATGAGCCGGAGGAGCCCGATGAGGTGCCAGTCTATATCAAAAACCCACGCTGGATCAATTTGATCAATCCGGTCATGAAATTCATTGGTATCGTACCGGGATACAAAGAGATAGACGTTTCCATTTATTTCCTGGTGGCCTTCGCGCTATTTTTCGCGATGCTGGTCGGAGATGCCGGTTACGGTGCCCTTTTTTTACTGGTCGCCATCTTCTTTCGCAAGCAGCTTAGTAGTCAGGTGCGCCTACTCATCTATGTACTGAGTGGAGCGACCATCGTCTGGGGCGTGCTCAGTGGCACCTATTTTGGCTCCGAAGATATTGCCGCCTTACCCTTCTTTGATGCACTGATTGTCGAGGAAGTAGCCAGCTTTGGTAGCGATAATGTGGCCTTTATGATGCACCTATCCTTCCTCATTGGAGCCATTCATCTGACCGTAGCACACGGCGTGCGCTTTGTGCAGTTCATCAACTCCCTGAAATGTCTCAGTGAATTGGGTTGGATCGCGCTAATCTGGGGCCTGTTCTTCATGACGGAGCTGTTGGTATTAGGTAAGGAAGCCCCCAGCTGGTATATCTGGCTTTTTGTGGTAGGCATAGCCCTGGTGAGCCTCTTCTCTCGTACGAAGAAGAATTTGCTCAGCAGTATATTAGCCTCTTTATCTGGCTTACCCCTGAGCCTCATCAATGGCTTTTCGGACATTGTCTCGTACGTACGACTTTTTGCCGTGGGGCTGGCGACGGCGGCCGTAGCGTCCAGCTTTAATAACATAATTATTCCGGAAGAAGGCTTCGCCGGGATGGGCTTCCTGCAATTACTCGGGGCGACCCTGGCACTACTGCTGGGGCACGGTCTCAATATTGCCCTGGCTCTGATGGCCGTACTGGTGCACGGCATCCGCCTCAACATGTTGGAGTTCTCCAGTCACCTGGGCGTTCAGTTTTCGGGGCGAGCTTACCAGCCTTTCCGACTCAATGCCAGTGAAGTGGAACAAAAAAAAGGAAATAACACATCAACGATTAAACAAAAAACAAAACATCAAACATGATATTTACACTAATTCTTGCCACGACAGTTGCCGGTTTGGGCGACATGGGCATGTCGCTGAGTATTGCCGCCATCGGTTCTGCCATTGGTACGGGGGTGGCCGGTATGGCCGCCATTGGTGCCTGGAAAAAAATGATCATCAACGGCGAAAAAGCAGCTACGGCCTTACTGATTTTCGCGGGTGCCCCACTTTCACAGGTGATCTACGGGATGATCCTAAAAAACGCTATCTCGTCAGCAAATCTAGATCCCGATTCTTACGTGTGGCAGCTGATTATCGGCCTCTTTGCCGGTGCGGCCATGGCCGGTTCTGCAATCTTTCAGGGTAGAGCCGGTGCCAGAGCCTGTGATGCGATTGCCGCCGGTGCCAATGATACGGCCAAGTATATTATGATCATTGGTATCGTGGAGACGGTGGCACTGTTTGTCATGATCTTTACCATGACGGGGTTGCCACAAGGCTAATCATACAGGTGCAGCTGATTCAGCGCTTTTTTGACTCGGCAGATGCCTAAATACAAAGTATACTAAAGCTTTTAGGAGGCAGGAGATTATAAATACGCCGCCGGCTTTTTCCCGAAGCGCTCCTGAAAGCTTTTAGTCAGATAACTACCCGAACTGTAGCCCGTTGCTGCGGCTACCTCCTCTACGGTCTTATAAACGCCATTTTCCAGTAAGCTGCGGGCTTTCTGTAATTTCACCTCCTGTATGTAAGCCTTGGGGCTCAGCCCGGTCAGTGCTTTCAGGCGGCGGGCAAATTGTCGATTGCTCAGGAAGACGTCTTCTGCAAGAATAGTTGTGGTTAACTTTAGGCCTTTTTGCAGAGCAGTTTTGGCGGCATTTTCTACCTCTTTCAGCCAGAGCTGATCGGCGGAGGTTTGTTTTTCAAAGGTGATGTTTACTTCCTGAGGCTTATCCTGCTGATACGGCTTGCGGCTCTGGTAGTTGTGGATCAAATTTCGCAGTCGGGCTTTTAGCTCTTGTGGTGAAAATGGCTTCATCAAGTAATCATCCACGCCCATCCGGAGCGCTTGCAGTTTATCGTCCTCGGCCGAACGAGCCGTCAACATGACAACCGGTAAGCCCTGCCAACGCGGGTGTCCCTTGATCTTTTCCAGGAGGGTATACCCATCCATTTCGGGCATCATCACATCAGAAAGAATTAAATCGATATCCGCTACCTCTGCTGCGTTTTTTTTCAGTAGGCCCCAGGCTTCCGCCCCGTGGTTGCAAAGCAGACATTCATACTGCGGGCTCAAAATGGTTTGGATCAGTTGCTGCATTTCCGGATTATCTTCCACGACCATGATTTTACTGCGCTGCGATACTTCTTCGGTTTCCGCTTTCGCAAAAACCACTTGCTGATCGGCTGCGGCTATTGTATCAGGGACTGGGGCTACATTTTCTTTAAGGAAGCTTGTCCTGCCTTTTTTTGCCGGAAGGCGCACTCTAAAAGTACTCCCCTTTCCCCATTCACTCTCAACCGTAATTTCACCGCCCATCAATTCCACCAGCTCCCTGGACAAGGCCAGACCGATACCCGTTCCCTCTGCCGTAATCATATCGCTGCGGCGCGTCTGAAAGTACCGTTCAAAAAGATGGGGTAAATCTTCTTCCGGAATACCCCGACCGCTATCCTCCACCTCCAACAGTAGCGACTCCTCTTTTTGCCCAAGGCTCATCCGAATCGTACCACCTGCCGGCGTAAACTTGAGCGCATTGGATAAGAGGTTGTTAATGATCTTTTCCAGACGGTTGCGATCGATCAGGAAGGTTTGCATGGGGTCAATTTCGGAGGTAAACTGATAACTGATATTTTTCAATGCCGCTGCTGCAGAATAAGCATAAAAAAGCTGTTCACAAAAGCTGTGAATGGGCGTGGCGGATTCCCGGAGTTCTATCTTTTTAGCATCCAGGCGGGAGAGTTCCAGTAATTCCTCTACCTGTCGGCTGAGCTTATTGGCATTATTCAGGACTAATTGCAAGCTTGCTCTCAGGCCTTTTCCCAATTGAGCGCCATAACGCTCCAGTATATGCTCCAGTGGTGCCTTGATCAGGGTAATGGGCGTACGTAGCTCGTGGGAAATATTCGTGAAGAAATTGGATTTCAATTGATCGAGTTCTCGTAAGTCTGTGGCCTGTTGCTCAATGAGCTCTTTATCTTCGCGAATTTTTTGGGTCTGCACGGCAACCTTAATTTCCAGGCGCTGAGCCTCGCGTCGCTTGTTTTGAATCCAAAGCCCCGCAAAAGCCAGAAAAGGAATGCTTACCAACAGATAAAACCAGGCCTGCTTATAGAAGAACTGTCGGGCGTGGATGGGAATCACCAGGGGTTCGGTGGTCCAGTTGTTACGGAAGTCTGCTCCTTTAATGAAGATATTATATTTACCGGGCGGCAGGCTGCTAAGCCGTAATTCCGGTTGAGCCCCCAGGTAAGTCCAAGCCTCATCTTTCCCTTCCAATTGATACGCATACCGGTTTTTCTGAGGTTCCAGGTAACTCGATAGGGCAAAACGAAGTAGAATGCCTGGGTTCTCAGCGGGAATATTGATTGTACTTACCTGATCTAAATGGTCCCGATGTACAATTTCTTTTCCAGCTTTCTGATCAAAATAAACCGCTTCGGTTAGATAGATTTTTCTTCCCAATCCATTTTTCAGATTTGCTTTGAGCTGACGAGGATCAATGATATTAATGCCTGCCCTGGTACCGAAAAAGAGTTTTCCCGTCGGCCCTAAATAGGGATCAAAGCGTTCAAACCTATCCATATTCAGACCATCTTCCTGAAAAAGAGTGTTGAGTACTTCACCGGTAGAGGAAAGAACTGTAATACCATATTCAGTACCTACCCAGACGTCCCCCTGCGCATCGGCAATGATGCTCATGACGGAGTTATTGGAAAGACCATTCTCCTGATTAATCACCTGTACCAATTCTGTCTGTGGATCGTAAATGTGCAAGCCACCAAAATAGGTCCCCAGCCAAAGGCGTCCCTTTGGATCTTCGTAGATCGCAGTAAAGCGAAAGTCCTTAAAACCAGCCTGGTCTTTAATATGCGTCGCTTGTCGTTGCTCAAAATCTAATTTCCAGAGTCCCTGGTTTGTAGGAATCCAGACATTTCCTTTAGCATCCACTAGGATATCCCGAAGAAAACTACCCAGATCATTAGGGATCCAGCCCTCCAGAGGAACCGTCTCCCCCCGTTTGATATCCACTAGGCATATTTGAGTTCTGGTGTATTGCACAATGGCCAGGTCCTGGTGTACCAGCGCAAATAATTGCCCGTTATCTTCCAGCTCGATGGTGGAGCAGGTATTTTCTTGAGGGTTGTACTTCACCAAATGTTTATGGGAAACAAACCAAAGATTACCCTGCTCATCCGGAATAATTTGCTGCTTCATGCCTTTTTCAAAAACGGGAGGCTCCGTCTCACAATCCGTACCCGAAAAGGCTTGGGCCGATTTACTCTGCAAATCGTAGGTGAACCAACCTTCCAGAACGGTATTCACTAAAAGCTTCCGATCAGAAACATGGATCATGGAACTGATCCACTTACCTTCCATCCCTTGCTCAATAGCTCCTGATTCCTGGACACTGACACTATGCAGCCCATCCACGCCAACGATGTACAGGTGTCTTTTAAAATTTTCCGCTACGATATTAGCAATACCCGCATAATCCGACAAGAGTTTAGAAGCGTCGAATCGCTGACCGGATGAATCTTCTATGATCGCTTTATACTTTTGGTTACTGTCTTCAAAAAGAAAACAGATATTCCCTACCTGATCTTTAAAAATAGACAGGGGTATCCAGCCATCGGGTAAAGATGTATTCAAGACAGCAAATTGTTGCAATTTTCGGTCAAACCGATATAACTGAGAACTGTAATAATGTGGTAATAGCAGATAGACCTGATTGTTTGGCCCCACGACGATACGTGGCGAGTGGGAATAAATATTGTTACGAGTCAAGCTGGAAGCCGGTACTTCTTCCGTAAAATTATCAATCGTAAAGGTATCCACTCGATTTGAAGCTAAATTTAATCGAAAGAAGGGTAGACTCCCCCCGGCCAACCATAGTTCTTCCTCATTACCACTTATATTATGTATCGAAGCCGTCCAAAAACCTTCGGAATAATCAATAGCGTGCTGCTGCACTAATTGCCCGTTTTGTAGCGTAAAAAGGCTAAAGGTCGCCTTGTCTAATGTAGCAATCACGTACAGAATACCGTTGACTTCATGAATACCACGCAGTACAGAGGCGTTGAAGGCAGTATCCGCGAATGGTAGTAGTTCGGGGGTCGGATGAAGTGGATCCATCAAAAAGGCTTTACCGTCGGCCTGTCCATAAAATTTGCCCGCCGAGGTAATTCCTTTTACATTAGGTATAATGGCTACACCATCTGATTTTTTTATTTCCAGCGGTTGAAATTCGTAGCCATCAAAGGAAAAAACACCGAGATCATTAATGACTCTTTGCAAGCCACAGGCATTCAACCACATCCGCCCCGAATCGTCGATGACCAGATTATCAAAGCAACTTCCTGAATAAGACAGGTCTTCCCGAAAGAAGTCATTACGGTAGGAAGGGATTAGCTGCGGCAAGGCATCCCAGGCTTGCCCAAAACCGGTCGTCCAGGTAACCCAACATATGAGTATTACAATAAACCGCACGTTTTTTCGCCCTGGTTGATTCATGCTTTCTGTCCCAATTACCCAGTTAAATTAGTAAAAATGAAGATGTTTTCAAGGAAACCCCAGTTTTTATCCCTCTGGAAAAGGCCCGAAAAATAAAGCTTTCCGAGTAAATGTCCAGATTTTATCCAAGTATGTCCATTTTTTGATGTCCGATTACCCCCATCTTTGGATCAGACATCATTAAGAAGCGATTAAAACATCAAAATCTAGCGCCATGGAAAACAGTAACTATAACACGAAGCAACAAACCGTCATCACTCTGTTGTGTCTGGTCTGCTTCCCACTAATCTATATGATTGGAACAGCTATCCGGGCTGTATTATAAACCTAGAAGCAAGTACTATGCAGTCTATTTCGTCACATAAAGCGATCCAACAACAAGGGCAAAACCAGGGCCTGATTATCGATGTACGCGAACCCACCGAATTTCGGGACGGGCATTTGCCGGGTGCAATCAACTTACCGTCTACCAAATATGACAAAAGGATTACCTCGCATTAAACAGTCCTGCTTTTTATCTGATCTGCCAATCGGGAGATCGGGCCCGAACGATTGCCGAAAAACTGCAGACAGCCGCCGGTATTGATCTCTACCTGCTCAAAGAACACATGGACTATATCACCACTGAGCAGGCGCATGAAGGTTGGAGTGTATTCGCTTTCTGTTGGGTCTACTCATGGCTATCTTCCTCATCGGGTACAACGTAGGCATCCCCAACTTCATTGTCATCCCGATTATTCTCGCCACCGGCCTAATCATTACGGCGATCATTGATAAATGTTATCTGCGGATAGGGATGGCCATGCTGCCCTGGAATACCCGAAAAAAGGATCTAGTCTAATATAAGTCAATTGGTATTTCCAAAAAGCCTAAGAATCGTTTATATTTAGGATATTGTAAAAATATACATTTATCAAAATGAAGATCCAAATACTTTTTGCTTTGCTACTGACCCTGGGCCTAAGTGCCTGTGGCAGCGCCAACGATTCTACCGATAAAAACGCGGAAATGGAAAACACCGATGCCAACTACGGCCTGGCTTTATACACCCTACGGGACACCCTGGCCGAAAACCCTAAGGGCGTACTCAAGGCGGTTGCCGATATTGGTTATAAAAATATCGAATCTGCCGGCTATCAGGATGGCCAGTTCTACGGTATGGAACCCACCGAATTTAAGGCTTACCTCGATGAAATTGGTCTGACGCCACTCAGCTCCCATAATAGCAGCATCACCCTGGATAATGCCGAGCAAATTGCCAAAGATGTAAAAGCGGCCGGCTTCAAATACCTGGTGATCCCCATCCCCCCCATGGGTTACTTTACCGTTGATCGGGAAACTCGTAAGATGGGTATGTCCGGAGATATTGAGAAAGTGACGAACACCATTAATACCATCGCCGAGATAGTTACCGCCCAGGGACTGGAGTGTTTATACCACAACCACGATTTCGAATTTCTGGAAAACGAAAACGGAATCGTACCCATGGATTATTTTATTGAAAATTCGGATCCCAAATTTCTAAATTTCCAGTTGGATTTGTACTGGGCCACCAAGGCGGGTACTGATCCCCTCGATTATTTTGCGAAAGCACCCGGCCGCTTCAAAGCCTGGCACGTAAAGGATATGGATGAGGAAGGGCGCTTTGCACCAGTCGGCAAAGGAGGTATCGACTTCGATCGCATCCTTGCGGAGAAAGAGGTAGCGGGTATGGAAGCTTACTTTGTGGAACAAGATGCTACTTTTAATCACAAGCCAATGGAAGCGATCAAGATCAGTTTAGAAGGTCTGAAAGAGATTGGCTTTGACTAAGCTCGATACTCCTTTTTATTAGTACTCAGGAGGCACAATGGATCCATTATGCCTCCTGTTTTAGGGTTTAGTCATTGCCAGCTCCAGCCGAATGAGCATAAACTCCACCGGACGCACCATGGCCACTCCGACCATGACGATCAGACGACCGTCCTGAATATCCTGCGGTGTCATACTGGTTCCCAGGCCACAGATTACGTAATAAGCATCTGCGGGTTTTGCGCCCATCAGACCACCCTGTCGCCATAAGGTAAGTAGAAAGTTATCGATCATCCCTCGAATCTGCGTCCAGGTGTTTTGGTCGTTGGGCTCAAATACAAAGGGCTGCATAGCGTTTTTGATACTCTGCTCGATATAGATCAAGGTGCGGCGTACCGAAATATAGCGCGCTTCCGAGTTGTTCCCGGCCAGGGTACGAGCGCCCCAGACCAGGACTCCACGGCCGGGGAAAGACCGAATCGCATTAATGGATTTACCCGATACCGGATCGACATTCAAATTTTCCTGTTGCTGATGGCTGATGTTGAGCGGCAAGCCGGTTACCCCCACAATGGAAACATTGGCCGGTGCTTTCCACACCCCCCGGTCATTATCGACTCTGGTGTAAACACCAGCCATCGCCCCGCTGACGGGTAATAAATTGATCTCTTCCCGAAGACTCATCATCATCGCTTTATAATCCGGGCTGACATTGATTAGTGCCTGATGGTACTGGGCAGTTGTACGCGGCGCGGCCTCGGGGGCTAAAATTTCGCTAATCAATTGATTGAGGGGAGAGTTATCCTCCTTTTCCACCCCTAATATCTCCGCCAAAGCAGACAGGTCTCCTCCGAGTACATTGGTGTAGTTAATCGTCGACTGGGTAAGATTAATCTGAATGAAAGGGAAATAGGCTACTCCGTATTGTAGGCCATGTGTGCCCGTATTTTCCCGAAAGGTGGTGATATCATCCATAAAATGTTGCGGATCAGGATGGTGCGAACCGATGATATCCAATAAACTCATCGCGGTACCCATTTGCTCATTTTGCAGGAGCATGGCCTGCATTAGGCTGGCATTATTCTCCAGAGAAAGCAGGGTCGCCTCCGGACAAACATAAATAGTAGGTTCTTGCTCTTTTTTCAGGACCGCCAGGCCTTTTAATAAATCCTCGAGCCGGACGTTTTGGTTGATGATACGTTCATCCGGATCAATACTTTTACCGGAAGGTGCTCCATACGTACCTACCGAAACGATGTAGGCATCTCCACCTCCATTTTGATAAAATAAGCGGATACTATTGTACAAATAGTAAATGGTATTGGGGTCGGGAAGCAAAGCATAGGACTTACCGGCAATAACCACTGCTTTGGGGTCATTCGTACCCAGAGGCAAGGCGTGCAAATAATAATTGGGCCGGTATTGTTGGATAGGGTCCGCGGGGGGCGGTGGATCTGACCAACAAAAGAAAGTCTGAAAATCCCTAAAGGAAGTGATCTTAACTGGTTTTTTATGGTAAGACTGGCCTCGATAGCTTGCCTGTGGTGTGTAACCAATAAAGGCAGGTACCGAGGTAGGCACTCCTACTACCGACTGGGGAAAGGCATTCTGTTCCTCAATGTAGACGCCCGGATATTTTCGACTTTTAGGCATGGGTATGGGTTCTGTGGATATGGAAAAATAGGGCTAACATCTACAAGATAGGCATTTTGGGAAAAAATTAGTTTTGCTTAGCTTAGCTTTAGGCAAAGCAAGTCAAATGTTTTCAATAAATTTCGACGCTTTTTTTATTTAAACTATTATGATGAAAAAGACAATACCCCTCTTTCTTTTACTATGCTTAGGATTAGTATCCTTCATCCAGGCTCAGGAATATACTTATCCCTTCCAAAACCCTACACTCCCGGTGAGTGAACGGGTGGATGATCTCATCAGTCGAATGACTTTAGAAGAAAAAATCAGTCAACTCTCTTACAACTCCGCCGCCATCGAACGGCTGGGTATACCGGAATACAACTGGTGGAACGAATGCCTGCACGGAGTTGCCCGCAACGGCCGGGCCACGGTCTTCCCGCAGGCCATTGGCATGGCCGCTACCTGGGATCCGGAACTGATGCATCGCATTGGGGACGCTATTTCTACCGAGGCCCGTGCGAAATACAATGTGTCCGTTGCAAACGGACAGCGGGGACGCTATCAAGGTCTAACTTTTTGGACACCCAACGTCAATATCTTTCGCGATCCACGCTGGGGCCGCGGACAGGAAACCTACGGTGAAGACCCCTACCTCACCTCACGGATTGGCGTAAACTACGTCAAAGGGCTACAGGGAGATCACCCCAAATACCTGAAATCAGCCGCTATGGCCAAGCACTACGCCGTACACAATGGCCCCGAAGGTTTACGCCATGAATTCGACGCCAAAGTCAGCATGAAAGATCTTTGGGAGACGTATTTACCCGCCTTCGAAGCCCTGGTAACAGAGGCTAAAGTCGAAGGTGTCATGGGCGCTTATAACCGGGTCAATGGGGAGCCCGCCAATGCCCACCCCTACCTGATGAATGAAGTGCTACGCAAAAAATGGGGCTTCGATGGTTACTTCGTCTCCGATTGCTGGGCTATTGTTGATTTTTATGATGGCCACAACGTCGTCGAAACGCCACAAGCGGCGGCGGCCCTGGCCGTTAATGAAGGCTGCAACCTCAATTGTGGTAGTACCTATCCGAGTCTGAGCAAAGCCATCGAAGAGGGGCTGACCACCGAGGCGGTCATCGATAAAAATCTGCGGCAGCTGCTGCCCACCCGCTTTGAGTTGGGCCTTTTAGACCCACCCGGCACCACGCCTTTTGACGCCATCGGCCCCGAAATGATTCGCGCCGAAGAGCATATCAAACTGAGCCGGGAAGCGGCCGCAAAATCCATCGTTTTGTTGAAAAACGAGGAGGATCTTTTACCCCTGGACAAAGAAATTAATTCCGTGTTCGTCACCGGACCCATGGCCACCCACGCCCAGGCACTATTGGCCAATTACTTTGGTGTCAGTGATGACCTGGTGACCATTTTGGAAGGCATCACCGGCAAGGTCAGTCCGCATACCAGCGTGCGCTACAGTCAGGGAGCCTTACTTAAGCGTCCCAATGACAATCCGATCGACTGGTG